>ENA-UOWO01004767-UOWO01004767.1-activated-sludge-metagenome-genome-assembly--contig:-NODE-4767-length-14790-cov-11.848388_pt1 | contig 14790 bp, 8 predicted proteins | sample MGYA00238148_ERZ761564 | MGnify/ENA primary metagenome ERZ761564 (study PRJEB28885, sample SAMN05720194) | activated sludge metagenome | isolation source: Anaerobic digester | place: USA...
AGGATTGTATGATCCGTCCTTTGAGCATGATGCCTGTGGTATCGGCTTTGTGGCCAATATCAAGGGCAACAAATCGCACCAGCATATTTCTGATGCACTCACCATTTTGGAGAATATGGAGCACCGTGGTGCCTGCGGTTGTGAAGTGAACACCGGTGATGGTGCCGGCATTTTTATCCAGGTGCCACATGAGTTTTTCTTTGATGAATGTGTAAAGCTGGGTGTTCATCTTCCTTCTTTTGGCAAATATGGTGTAGGCGTGATCTTCTTTCCTAAGGAGATAAAACTGAGGGAAGAATGCCGCGATATTTTTAACAGGGCTGCCGAAAAACTCGGTTTGGAAATACTAACGTACAGGAGTGTACCGGTAAATACAGCCGGCATTGGGCCTACCGCTTTGTCTGTAGAGCCTGTGATGGAGCATGTATTTGTTGCCTGTCCTGATCATATCAGTAATCCATTGGATTTTGAAAGGAAATTATTTGTACTGCGGAATCATGCCAGTCATACTATTAACAGTACCGTACGTAAAGATGCGATCGGTTTTTATATTGCTTCTCTTTCTTATAAAACCGTAGTATACAAAGGACAATTAACAAGTACACAGGTTAGAAATTATTTCCCGGATCTGAACAACAAAAGAGTAGTCAGTGCATTCGGGTTGGTGCATTCAAGATTTGCCACCAACACTTTTCCTTCCTGGAAACTGGCACAGCCTTTCCGTTATATTGCCCACAACGGGGAGATCAATACTTTGCAGGGAAATTTAAACTGGTTAAAAGCCAGTGAACAGGGATTTGTATCTCCCTATTTCAGCAAAGAAGAAATGGAAATGCTGTTGCCGGTTGTTACCAGTGCCCAGTCTGATTCCGCCTGCCTCGATAACATGATCGAGTTACTAACGTTAACGGGCAGGAGCCTGCCGCATGTGATGATGATGTTGATTCCCGAGGCATGGGATGATAATGATAAAATGGACCCGGTAAAAAAGGCATTCTATGAATATCATGCATCTATGATGGAGCCCTGGGATGGGCCTGCTTCCATCTCGTTTACGGATGGAAAAATAATTGGTGCCACGCTTGACAGGAACGGCCTGCGTCCGTCAAGATATTGTGTTACGCATGATGACCGGGTGATCATGGCCTCTGAAAGTGGTGTGTTGCCAGTAGATCCTGCAAACGTAAAAGAATTTGGAAGGTTGCAGCCCGGTAAAATGTTTGTGGTGGATATGGAACAGGGCAGGATCATCAGTGATACAGAGGTAAAGAACAAGATCTGTTCACAAAAGCCTTACGGTGAGTGGCTGAATAAATACAAGATAAGACTGGAAGAACTACCTGAACCAAGGGTGATGTTTACGCACCTCGAAAGCGACCAGATCTTTAAATATCAAAAGGCATTTGGTTATTCTACCGAAGACTTAGACACCATCATTGCGCCCATGGCATTGGATGGGAAAGAACCGATCGGTTCAATGGGTACCGATGTGCCTTTGGCGGTGTTAAGCGACCAGCCTCAGCATTTAAGTTCTTATTTCAAACAATTGTTTGCCCAGGTTACCAACCCGCCGATCGACCCTATCCGTGAACGCTTGGTGATGTCGCTGGCAACCTTTGTAGGAAACAACGGCAACCTGTTGAATGAGGATCCATTAAGCTGCCACACTGTTGCGCTCAAGCATCCTGTACTGACCAATCATGAACTCGAAAAGATCAGGAGTATTGATACCGGCATCTTCCAGGCAAAAACCCTGCAGATGTATTTCAGGGCCGACGGGAAGCCTGGCTCCTTGCAAAAGGGACTGGACAGGCTTTGCCGGTATGCTGTGGACTCTGTGGAAGATGGTTTTGAAGTGATCATACTAACGGACAGGGCTATCGACAGCGAACATGCTCCCATTCCTTCTTTACTGGCATTGGCAACAGTGCATCATCATTTGATACGCCGTGGCTTACGCGGTAGCGTAGGCATTGTGGTGGAAGCGGGTGATGTGTGGGAAGTGCATCATTTTGCCTGCCTCATTGGATTTGGTGCAACTGCGATCAATCCTTACCTGGCCTTGTCAAGTATCCGTGATATGCAGATATCCGGTAAAGTTGAAACCACACTGGATGCGGAGCAGATGAAAAAAAATTATATCAAAGCTGTGAATGATGGCTTGCTGAAAGTTTTTTCTAAAATGGGCATCTCCACCTTGCAATCATACCAGGGTGCACAAATATTTGAAATTGTTGGGTTGAACAGATCTGTGGTTGATAAATGCTTCACCGGCTGTATCTCCCGTATTGAGGGATTAGGACTGGATGATATTGCAAGGGAAACACTGGCAAAACATTTCTTTGCCTTTAGTAAAAAAGATATACCTGTGGACCGCCTGCCGGTGGGGGGTATTTACCAATGGAAACGTAAAGGAGAATTTCATTTATTCAATCCGCAGACAATTCACTTGCTGCAGTATTCAACCAAAATGAATGATTATGCAACCTTTAAAAAATATTCAAAGCTGGTAAACGAACAGGGGGAAAAAGCCTGCACCTTAAGAAGCTTATTCCAGTTTAATTATCACCGTACTGCTGTTTCTATTGACGAAGTGGAATCCACCGCGTCCATCATGAAACGTTTTGCAACAGGTGCCATGAGTTTTGGTTCTATCTCTCATGAAGCACACAGCACATTGGCCATTGCCATGAACCGCATCGGTGGCAAAAGCAATACCGGCGAAGGTGGTGAAGATGAAATGCGATATGAAGTGCTGGAGAATGGCGACTCGATGAGAAGCGCCATCAAGCAGGTAGCTTCAGCCAGGTTTGGTGTAACCAGCAACTATCTTACACAGGCAGATGAATTACAAATTAAAATGGCCCAGGGTGCAAAACCTGGTGAAGGTGGCCAGTTACCGGGTCATAAAGTAGATGAATGGATCGGGAAAGTGCGTCACGCTACACCGGGTGTTGGATTGATCTCTCCTCCGCCGCATCATGATATTTATTCTATTGAAGATCTTGCCCAATTGATATTTGATTTGAAAAATGCCAACCGGGCAGCAAGAATAAATGTGAAACTGGTTTCTAAAGCAGGTGTAGGCACCATCGCTGCAGGCGTTGCCAAAGCAAAAGCCGATGTAATATTGATTGCAGGTAATGATGGAGGAACCGGCGCATCGCCTATCAGTTCTATCAAGCATGCCGGTTTGCCATGGGAACTCGGTCTTGCAGAGGCGCACCAGACATTGGTAAAAAATAAATTGCGCAGCAGGGTGGTGCTGCAAACTGACGGACAACTAAAAACAGGAAAGGATATTGCCATTGCTGCCTTGCTGGGTGCAGAAGAATGGGGCGTGGCTACGGCAGCGTTAGTAACAGAAGGTTGCATCATGATGCGTAAATGTCATCTGAATACCTGTCCGGTTGGCGTAGCTACACAAGATGAGAATTTGAGGGCACGTTTTACAGGCAATGCTGATGCAGTTGTAAATCTTTTTAAGTTTTTAACAGAGGAGTTAAGGGAGATCATGGCCAGCCTGGGTTTTAGAACGGTAGAGGAAATGATCGGCCAGGTTGATTGCCTCGAAAAACGGAATGACATCCTGCATTGGAAGCATAGTAAACTGGACCTGGCTCCCATCCTGCACAAAGAATTTGCGTCTATTCATACAGGTATTTATCACCAGCAGAACCAGGATCATGAACTGGACAAAGTGCTCGACTGGAAATTACTGGAAGCTGCAAAACCTGCATTGGAGAAACAGGAAAAAGTGGCCGCTTCTTTTGATATAAAAAGTGTTGACCGTACAACCGGCACCATTTTATCAAACGAAATTTCCAAAATATATAAGTCGGAAGGTTTACCCAATGATACCATTCATTTTAAATTCAATGGCACGGCAGGCCAGAGTTTTGGAGCCTTTAATACAAAAGGCGTAACGCTTGAGCTGGAGGGCAATGCCAATGATTATTTTGGAAAAGGCCTGAGTGGTGCAAGACTGATCGTGTATCCTTCAGCAGCGGCTACATTTGTTCCTGAGGATAATATCATCATTGGTAATGTGGCTTTTTATGGAGCTACTTCCGGGGAAGCTTATATACGCGGCAAAGCAGGTGAACGATTTGCTGTACGCAACTCTGGTGCCACAGCGGTGGTGGAAAGTGTAGGTGCTCACGGTTGCGAATACATGACAGGCGGCAGGGTGGTGATATTGGGCAGTACAGGACAGAACTTTGCCGCCGGCATGAGTGGGGGTATTGCTTATATCTATAATGTAAAGGGTGAGTTTGAAGAGCAATGCAATAAAGAAATGGTGGATCTTGATCCGGTGGCAGATGATGACAGGAATGAATTGTACCAGCTTATCAGCAATCATTATAGTTATACGATGAGTTCGGTCGCCAAATTCATACTCGGCGATTTTGATAATCAGTTACAGCATTTTGTAAAAGTGTTTCCAAGGGATTATAAGAAAGTGCTGGCGGGGAAGAAGAAAAAAGAAACAGCCTCCCCAAACCCCTCCCAAGGAGGGGCTTAAGAGCCATCGGTTTATAGATATTTTGTCTTATCAAACTGTGAGGTTTTGCTGATTGTTAAATTATTAATTAACCTAAATGGAAGGTGTGGGGGTATTTTTTGTGACCAGCTTTGATAGCATTAATGAGCATCGTTGTGTCACTCACTTGTACTGACAGTTTTTAGTGAGCTAAACATTCGATTAATAAAAGTTCAATAGCATTACCAAACCTGAACGGAGCGTCGCCACTGAAGTCAAATCATTGCTTCGCCGCCGGTAAAATAAAAATTGCTGGTCTTACGTGAACGGTAAGGCCAGGTTAAAAGCAAAACACTATGGGAAAAGTAACAGGCTTTTTAGAATTCACCCGGGAGCTTCCATCAAAGCGCCCAGCACAGGAACGTGTAAACGATTACAAAGAATTTGTAGAGCGGTATACAGACGAGAAACTGAATCAGCAATCTGCCCGTTGTATGGATTGCGGCGTTCCTTTTTGTCACAATGGTTGTCCTTTAGGCAATGTGATACCTGAATTTAATGATGCCGTATATCGTAAAAGCTGGAAGGAAGCCTATGACATTCTTTCTTCCACCAATAACTTTCCGGAATTCACAGGCCGCATTTGCCCTGCACCCTGCGAAACAGCCTGTGTATTAGGAATCAACCAGCCTGCCATCACCATCGAGGAGATAGAAAGGCACATTATTGAAATTGCATTTGACAAGGGTTTTATCCAGCCCAATAAAAACATCAGCCGTAGTGGAAAAAAAGTGGCTGTTGTGGGCAGTGGGCCTGCGGGATTGGCCGCGGCAGCGCAGTTAAACACAGCAGGGCACCTGGTGACTGTTTTTGAAAGGGATGACAAGCCGGGTGGTTTATTACGGTATGGGATACCCGATTTTAAACTGGAAAAAAAGGTGGTGGAACGAAGGGTAAAGTTAATGGAGGAAGAAGGGATTGTTTTTAAGTGTAATGCCAATGTAGGTGTGGATATAAATATCAGCGATTTATTGAGGGAGTACAATGCCATAGTTTTAGCAGGCGGTTCCACGGTGCCGCGTAATTTAAACATACCCGGCAGGGAGTTAAAGGGTGTTTATTTTGCCATGGATTTTTTAAAGCAGCAGAATAAAAGGGTTTCTAATATTACATTTTCCCAGGAAGAGATACTGGCTACTGATAAAAATGTGGTGGTGATAGGAGGGGGCGATACGGGCAGCGATTGTGTTGGCACCAGTAACCGTCAAAAAGCAAGATCAATAACACAATTTGAATTACTGCCAAAACCCCCGGATGAGAGAAACAATATAATGCCCTGGCCAACTTATCCAATGTTGCTGAAGACCACATCGTCACATGAGGAAGGTTGTGAAAGGCATTGGGCAGTTTCCACTAAATCATTTGTGGGTGATGAACAGGGTCATTTAAAGGGTATAAAACTGGTTGACCTGGAATGGAAGATAGAAAACGACCGGCCGGCTAGTTTTGTTGAAGTGCCGGGTAGCGAAAGGGAAATACCCTGTGAAAGGGCTTTTTTAGCGATGGGCTTTTTGCATCCTCAGCAGGAAGGTTTAATAAATGAACTGGAGCTGGAACTGGATGAAAGAGGCAATGTAAGAGCAAGTGAAAAGCAATATCAAACCAATATTCCCAAGATATTTACAGCCGGAGATATGCGGCGGGGACAAAGCCTGGTGGTTTGGGCCATTAAGGAAGGAAGAGACTGTGCCCAAAAGGTGGATGAGTTCCTGGTTGGTAAGTCAGTTTTGGAAACCGCTGATGGAAATACAATAGCCAGGTATCTTTAATTGCAAATAGTATTAATTTGAATGCGAGCTGTGAATTTAATTCATAGCTCTTTTTTTTGCTCTTTTTTCAACATAATCAGTTGTTTATTAAACGAATAATCGAGGTAACCCAAATTGTTTTATTTTTTTATAAACATTAAAAATATAAATATGTAAATAATATCCTCATAAAATCAAATTTTATTGATAGTTTAGCATTTAATATAAAGATTATTATTTTTTATAATGCACCTCAAAACTGTAAATTAAAAGACCACTTATGAGTAACGAAACTAAAACAAAATTAAAATCAGTTGTCCCCTTCCTGGTATTAATAGCTATAGCTATTGCGGCCCTCTTCGCTGTTCCGGAAGCTGCTTTTGATCCTGCCTCGGTTGTTGATCCTGTAACAAAAGCACCTACGTACACTTATAATAGTGGCGATATTGCATGGATGCTCGTATCCTGCGCTTTTGTGTTTTTAATGACACCAGCACTCGCTTTCTTTTATGGTGGCATGGTGGGAAGAAAAAACGTGCTTTCCACTATGATCAAAAGTACCGTAGCTGCAGGGATTGTTTCTGTATTATGGATACTGGTTCAATTTAGCCTTTGCTTTGGTCAGGACCTGGGTGGTTTGGGTTTTATCGGTGATCCCCGTACCTATTTTATGTTTAAGGGTGTTATGAGCGGAGAACCCTGGTCGCTGGCGGCTACCATTCCATTACCCTTATTTTCTTTCTTTCAATTGATGTTTGCTATTATCACCCCTGGTCTTGTTGTGGGTGCAGTAGCAGAACGTATCCGTTTTAGTTCTTATACTTTATTTATAGTATTATTCGCCATATTAGTATACGCACCACTTGCTCATATGGCATGGCATCCGGAAGGGATGATGTTTAAATGGGGTGTGCTTGACTTCGCCGGTGGTACAGTAGTACACATTTCTGCAGGCTGTGCAGCGCTTGCCGGTGCATTGGTTCTGAAACCACGTAAGGCCTCTTTGGCGCTGCCAACTGGTCCTGCAAATATTCCTTATGTACTCATCGGTACCGGTTTACTTTGGTTTGGCTGGTTTGGTTTCAACGCAGGTAGTGCTGTTGGTTCTGGCTCATTGGCTGTTTACGCTTTTGCAACCACCAATACTGCTGCTGCTGCTGCTGGTTTATCATGGATGTTCTTTGATGTGATCAGGGGTAAAAAACCATCTGTATTAGGATTCTCCATCGGTGCAGTTGTAGGCCTGGTGGCTATTACACCTGCTGCTGGTTTTGTAGGCGTGCCACAGAGTATTTTTATCGGAACCATTGCTGCGATGGTTTCTAATATAGTTGCAGAACTGCTGAAACACAAAACTGGTCTTGATGATCCTTTGGATGTTTTTGCCTGTCACGGTGTTGGCGGTATGATGGGTATGTTGCTCACCGGTGTATTCGGAAGCAAAACTGTGAACTCACTCGTATTAGACGGCCAGTTTATGATACAATTAAAAGGTATGGCTGTTGCAGTTGGTTACAGCTTTGTTGTATCCTTTATCATTTTCAAATTCATCAACTTTATTTTACCAATGAGGGTTACTGCTGAAGAAGAAGAAGAAGGTCTTGATGCATCTCAGCATGATGAAAAATATGTACAAGGTACATTGCTGGTTAAGAACGGAACACTGGTTGAAGAAAAACCAGCTTACTAAATAAAACTTTTTCAGTTCTACTTTTTAGATACGCCAGGTCAGTTGCTTTTTGGTCGATGGATTGGCCTGGTGTATTTCCTGCAAACCCGTTTCCTAAAGCATCTCTGTAGCCGCTTTTTGTTTGCATGGTTCTTAAAAATTGACGTTGCTGCCACAAAACAGTGCAGGTAATAGCTTATTGCCTGTGCTTTAAAACAATTTGTCAATTCAAAAACCAAAACCAATGATGAAAAAAATCACAGCAACTGCAATCGTATTAAATGCTTTATTTAATACGGCAATGTCACAGGATTCTACCAAAGGAACACTCAAAGTGTCCGGTTCAGTAGATGCTTATTACAGGTTCAATCCTGGCGCCGACGGGGCAAGTTTTAAAAATAACCTTACCAGTTTCACCAACTCTAATAATACCTTTCAACTGGGTATGGCTTCGGTAAAAGCAGAATATACACACGGCAAAGTAGGTGTTGTAGCAGACCTTGGCTTTGGCACAAGGGCAGAAGAATTTTCGTATGCAGACGAAGGCACGCTGCAGGCAGTAAAACAGGCTTACTTTTATTATTCGCCTTCTGATAAAGTGAAATTTACTTTTGGTAAGTTTGGTACACACGTGGGTTATGAACTGCTGGATCCTCAGTTGAATAAGAACTACAGCATGTCTTACATGTTCACCAATGGACCATTCTCTCACACAGGTGTAAAAGCTGACTTCACATTGGGAGGTGGTGCCGGTTTGATGGTTGGTATTGCCAACCCCATTGATGTAACTGCACCGGAAGATGGCAACACGCCTAAAACGATTCTTTTTCAATTAAGCAAAGTGTCCAGTAATTTTTCTGTATTTCTTAACTATGCTGGATATTTTGGTGCAAAGATCCAAATGCCAACAGCTTCATCTTTTAACCAGGTTGGTTTAACTGCCTCATATACGGTGAGTGATAAATTCAGTCTTGGTTATGACGGAACCATACAGATGGTAAAAGACGAAGTTGCCGATCAGTCTAAATCATGGTGGGGATCTGCGTTGTATGCTAACCTTACTACCAGCAGTAACTTTGGTCTTACATTTCGTGGAGAATATTTTTCGGATAAAAAATACGGTATCAAAACTGGGACAAACATCCTTGCAGCAACCTTGTCTGGAAACTACAAAGTGGGCGGTTTTATCCTGGTGCCGGAAATCAGGCTCGACAATGCCAACGCTGAAATATTCAGCAAGAATGGTATTGGCGATCCAACCAAAACCTCTGTATCAGCCCTGCTGGCAGCGATCTTCTCGTTTTAATAAAAATCTGAATTATCAGAATAGCGAAACCACGTTAAAAGATATTTCTACCTCTTTTTATGGCAAGCAATCGTTAGATGCCCTGTTTCTACAGGGCATCATTTTTTATGTAATTACAATCGTATTTATTATGTTGCAGTGATGAAGACATACAAAATAAATTTCCGGGTGGTAAATGAAAAAAGCAGGATCCACGGTATGGGTGCTTATGCAGGCGAGTCTATTCCTGCAAGAAAGAAAATTGGCTCGCTGGGCGGCGTGGTTATTTCAAAACGGGAAGCGGACAGGAGAAGTAAACTGAATGAAAGTATTGCGATTGTAGAGCTGTGGAATGGCAAAGCATTGGATGCTACCATCAACAGCAATGAACTGCGGTATGTAAACCATAGTTGCGGGCCCAATACGTACATGCGGGTTTTTAATAACCACGTGGAATTTTATGCATTGAAAAAAATTGCGCCAAACGAAGAACTGACCTGCAACTACGGCCTCACACATCATGAAGGCACACTTCCCTGTAAATGCGGAGCCAAAAACTGTAAAGGCTTTATTTAGGCTGCTGACCAAACTGTTTTAAATCCTTTCAATATCTTTAACGCCATGAATGCAGTATGGCTGGCAAGCTGGTATCCCAACAGGACAAGTGTTTCCAATGGCGATTTTATCGAACGCCATGCAAAAGCTGTGGCGCCTTTTCTAACATCCCTTACCGTTATTGCCGTTGTAAAAGATGCATCACTTCCTTTAAATGCAACAGAAATTTTTGAAGAGAAAAACGGTAACCTTACATCTTACATCGTGTACTATGGCCGCAGCAGGTGGGGTGGCATATTGGAGAAATTTCTTTCTGTAAAAAAATATATCGCCCTGCACCTTGAGATTTTTGATAGAATAATAAAAGAAAAAGGCAAGCCGGATATTGTTCATGTACATGTTGCCATGAAGGCTGGTATTGTTGCCAAAAAAATCAAACAGCTATACAATATACCTTATATTGTTACTGAGCACTCCAGTATGTATTTTAAAGAAGCTGTTCCCAATATTTATAGCGCTGGAAGTTTTATCAACAGTCAGGCAAAAGCGGTTTTAAAGAATGCTTCGCTGATGCTTACGGTAAGTAATGAATTGGCAAAGGCAATCAATATGAACTTTCTAAGGTTAAATTGCAGGGTGGTGCCTAATGTAGTTGATGCCAGTTTGTTTTACCCGGACAATGTGTTCCAGGAAGGGCCGGTCAGGTTGATACATGTATCCGGTATGGGGCATCCAAAAAACATGGACGCCATCATACATGCCCTTGCAGTGTTTAAAAGCAGGGGTGGAAATTTTATGATGCAGGTGTATGGTACAGCGCCGGAAGCCATTATTTTAAAAGTGAAGGCTGCAGCATTGGAAGAAAACATTTTCTTTCATGGCGAAGTATTGCAACCCGAATTAGCTGCTGCCATTCGTAAAGCTGATGCATTGATCCTGTATTCGAATTATGAAACCTTTGGTTGTGTGATCATTGAAGCGAATGCTTGTGGTAAGCCTGTTATCGTGAGCGATATACCGGTATTTCATGAACTGGTAACGGAACAAAAAAACGGTTTATTTGCAAAAGCGGATGATCCAAATGCACTGGCGGATGTATTAAAAAGCTTTGCAGAAAAAAAGACATTGTTCAATCAAACAATGATAGCTGCAGAAACTGTTGCCAAATACAGTTATCCTGTTGTGGGCAGGCAGATAAAAGCAATCTATGACGAAGTTTTAAATAATCGTATTGTTAACTGATTTTTCGGAGTGCAGTTGTAAGGAAATATCCCTGGGCAATCTTGTTGCCGATTGGTATTAAATTTTGTTTCATTTCCTGGTAGCGCTCTTCAGTCATGTTTTTAACAGAAGTTTCAATATCATAAAGAGAGTTGACCAGGATTCCGATATTGTGCTGGCGTACAAAGGAGGCAACAGCACTTTTTTCCCACACGATCAAGGGCAGGCCGGCAGCAATGTAGAGCGACATTTTATAGGGATTATTGTACTGCAGGTATTCATCACAGCTGTCTATTGAACTGCCATCCCAAACCAGTCCAAAACTTCCCTCCAGTATACCCGGCAATTCATTAGAAGGAAAGCTCCCTTTGTAGCAAACATTTTTTTGATGACTTTCATTAAATGAAGGGCCGTATAAATTAAAACGTACAGCTTCTATCATTTGCAACTCATTCACAAATGCTGATTTTTCAAAATTGCCTGCGAAACACACCGGATGGGATAACGATTTAACCAGGATATTATTCGTTGAGGGATAATCAAACAAATCAACGCTTGAAATTTTAGCCTCATCAACATATACCGACAAATAGTGTTTCATGGAATCATTGTGTGCAATAATATGTGTGAACAATTTTAATGATGCCAGTTCTTTTTTTAGTACTTGCCCGTTATGATATCTTAAGCCGTCAATATCAATAATAAGGGCAATTGTTTGTACGCCCTTCCTGTGCAGAAGACCAAATAGAACCTGGTAGGCATTGGCCAGCATGGGAAAATGAAAGATTACAATATCGCCTTTTTTTACAGAAAGTGCCAGCTTAGCGATCTCGCCCAGGCGCCTGATCTTTATAAGCGCTGACCCATCTTTTATATGGTGAAATTGTAAAGGCACAAACCCCACCTGCTGTAATATTTTCTCATTGTCTTTTCGTATAATGCTTGCCGTATGAAGGTTGTCTTCATAAGTTTCAGCTAAATAATATTTGCTTCTTTTTACCGGCAAGGTTTTTATCTCTTTATAAGTTTTTGTACATATCGTTTCGCTTCCAGCAATACTGCATTCTTAAAAATATAGTACTGGATAAAAAAGTAAAGCAGTATAGCAGCAACGATACTGGCTGATAAAATGGACAAGGAAGACGAAAAAAGATACCTGCACAGCAATACCAATGGGATAAACAATATTGTTGCTGCCATGCATTGCGCCACCAGTTTTTTATTCATCTTCCACGGAATGATTTTATAGGCCATCACACCAGTAAGAACAGTCACCACTATCTCTGTTACCGTTGATGCGAATGCAGCACCCTGCGCTGCATATAAAGGTATCATTATGAAATTAAGAGACAGGCTTACCATACAGCCGGCGATCACGGCGGTTAAAAATTTTTTTTCCTGTTTAAAAGGCACCAGCACCTGGAAGCAAAACATATTACTCAATGCAATGATAAGCGGCAGAAACGATAAGACCCTCATCAACGGCACAGCAGGAGAAAACATACTGCCTGCGATCACATCAATTATTTCCGGCGACAACAAAAACAATCCAACGCATACAGGTAAACCGGCTGTTATCACCAGGTCAAAATATTTACTTAAAAAAGTTTTGATCTCTTCTCTTTTGTTTTCGTTTGCCAGGTAACTCATGCGGGGCAGCAGCACCGTGCTCAAGGCAATGATAACCGTCAAAAATATTTTCACCATTTTAAGTGCAGTGGTATATAACCCCACCTGCAATGCATCTTTTGTAATAAACTGCAGCATAATGGTATCAAAATAAACATAGATGGTTATGGCAGAAGAGGTAAGAAAAAAATGCCATAGTGGTATAAGGTGTTTTTTTAACTGAACCTTACTGGCTTCAAAACTGTTTTCCTTCACAATTTTTATCGCATTGATAAATGCTGTCACAATCATTCCAAAAGTGAAGATGGCATAGTAGATATCATAGTCATCACTTGTGTTTACCAGCATAAAAAAACATACCAGCATCAATACGCGGGCAAAAGCAGTTCTGACAGCGGCAAATTTAAAGTGTTCCATTCCCTGCACATACCATTCATAAGTGAAAGAACCAACCAAAATATTACACAAACCAAACAGGCATAGTATGGGTTGTTCGGCCCAGCTTTTATAGCTCACCAGTGCAAATAAACCAGCGGCAATAAGGGCAAATATCCCCTGCAATAAAATCAGTTCTTTTACCAGCACCCCTCTTTTCAGTGTGTCGCCTCTTACATATGCAATTTCCCTGGTAGCGTAAAACGGTATGCCGAATGAAGCAACGATCATAAATACCTGCGACAGGAAGTCGATATAGTTCACCTTGCCCAGGTTTACGGGTCCCAGCACCCGCGTGATATAAGGCCAGGTGATCAATGGCAGTAACACCTGCGATCCAGACAGCAGCAATTGCCAGACGATTTTGTTTTTTAACTCAGCCACATTAATTGATAATGGCGTAAATTAAGTTTCTATTTTGAAACCGTGCATAACCGGCTTTTTTATTTTACTTGTTGAAGCTTATTTTTGCTCTATGTCAGCAGAAAAAATTATTGGCGACTGGAAGAAGAAGCACTACAAGCCATTGTATTGGCTGGAAGGGGAGGAAGACTATTATATAGACCTGGTGATGAGTTATGCTGAGCATAAAATTTTGCCTGAGAGCGAAGCAGGTTTTAATCTCTCCGTATTTTATGGCAAAGATGCTAACTGGAGCGATGTGGTGAATGCCTGTATGCGCTACCCGATGTTTGCGGAAAAACAGGTGGTGTTGCTGAAAGAAGCCCAGCAAATGAAAGATATCGACAAGCTGGAAGCCTATATCGAAAATCCTTTGGCTTCCACCATTTTTGTGGTGAGCTACAAAGAGAAAACGCTGGATAAAAGAACCAAGCTGTATAAGACCATCAAGAAAGACGGAGAGGTATTCACATCAGAAAAGATCAGGGATTACAAAATGGCGGAGTGGGTAAAGGACTATGTGAGCCAGCAGGAATTTGAAATGACGCCCAAGGCCATTGCATTGCTGGTGGAGTTTGTTGGCAATGACCTGAGCCGTGTTACCAATGAACTCGAAAAGATAACTGTCAATCTTGGCAAAAGAAAAAGTATAACCGAAGACGATATAGAAAAATATGTTGGCATCAGCAAAGAGTACAATGCTTTTGAATTGCAGAATGCGCTGGCGGTAAAAGACATGGCAAAGGCCATCAAAATTATCCAGTATTACGAGAGTAATCCTAAAGTAGCACCCATACAATTGGTGTTGCCATCCATATATAATTACTTCAGCAAACTGTACAGCATATATGGTATGGCAGATAAAAGTGAGCCAGCAATAAAATCCCTGTTTTACAATAACCCTTTTGCTGCCAGGGATGCGATGACTGCATTAAAGTTATATGGATACGAAGGGGTAGAAAGAGCCTTGCTGCTGCTGCATGATTACAATTTAAAAAGTATTGGTATTGGCAGCATTAATACAAGCGATGGTTCTTTACTAAAGGAACTGGTGGTGAAGATGATGAGATGACCTTTTACAGTTTGGTGTTTTCTGTTTTTGGAAGTGTAGAGGAGGTTTGCCTAATGCAAAATGGTTAGATCAATACCGGCTGCCACAACGATGTTTCCACCCGGTTCCATCGACAATGAATAACAGGTAGTGTTCACCGTTACGTTTACAGTATGACTAACTACAACAATATCATCCGGCCCGGGTATTATATTGTTTAGCCAGGTGGAAGGGTTATTCCAGTTGCCATTA
>ENA-UOWO01004770-UOWO01004770.1-activated-sludge-metagenome-genome-assembly--contig:-NODE-4770-length-14787-cov-4.791067_pt1 | contig 14787 bp, 10 predicted proteins | sample MGYA00238148_ERZ761564 | MGnify/ENA primary metagenome ERZ761564 (study PRJEB28885, sample SAMN05720194) | activated sludge metagenome | isolation source: Anaerobic digester | place: USA...
GCCAGAACGTTGTTCTCTTCGCATGGCTGGAGCAGCACAAGGTCGGAGGCCTCGCTGAAATGGGTGCCCACGTCGAAGAGCTGCTGCGCGCCACCGCAAATGTCACCGCCAACGAGCCCGGCGGCGTCTGGATCGAACGCGCGCTCCGCGCTGTTCCCCAACTCGCCCACATACGTGTCGCGTCCCACCGTGAGGTGACGGATGCAATGCTCGAAGTCTACGCGCCGCTGCTTCCGCATGTGAACCGCAAGGTGCTGTGGCGCCGCCTGCGCATGACGGTCGAATACGGCTACGCCATCGACGAAATGCTGAACGAGGAAGACCGCATCCCGCGTGACGAGATATTCCGCGAAGCCGCCCTCCTGTTCGCCAACGCCCGCCTCGGAGAGAAATGATGTCGACCTGGTCGAACTGGTCCGGAAGCGTCGCGGCGTCTCCTGCACAGATCGCGCGGCCCAAGACGGAGGCGGAACTCGCAAGGCTCGTGCGTGAAGCCAAAAAGGTCCGCGTCGTCGGTGCCGGTCACTCCTTCATGCCGCTCTGCGAAACCGACGGCATGCTGATCTCCATGTCCGACATGGAGGGCGAGATCACTATTAGCGACGACAAGCTGCACGCCTCCGCGCCCGCCGGCACGTCGCTGGCCAAGCTCACCGATATTCTCTGGAAACAGGGCGCTTCGCTCATCAATCAGGGCGACGTGAACCCGCAGGCGCTGGCCGGCGCCATCGCCACCGGCACACACGGCACGGGCGCAACGCTCGGCTCGCTGTCCACCGCGGCTCGCGGCTTCGAACTGATGACCCACGATGGCTCCATCGTGAAATGCAGCCCGACCGAAAATCCCGACCTGTTCCAGGCCTCACGCCTCTCACTCGGCCTGACCGGTGTCGCGACACGCATCGCGTTCGACATTCTGCCTGCCTACCACCTCGAAGAACGTCTCGAAGTCTACCCACTGGACGAGGTCGCCGCCCGCTGGGACGAGCTCGCAGTACAGAACCGGCATGTCGAGTTCTTCGTCTTCCCCTATGCCGATCTCGCCATGCTGAAAATTCTGCATCCCAAGCCGTCCGAAGGCGAGATGCGCGAACAGCGCGACATGGACGACATCGCCTTCCGTCGTGTGTGCGACATCTGCAAGACCTTTCCCTTCATGACGCCCTATCTGCAGAAGCGCCTTCTGCCGGAGAAGATGAAACGGCGCAGGGTAGGGCCCGCCTATCGCATCTTCCCGTCAGACCGCACGGTGAAGTTCGAGGAGATGGAATACGAACTGCCGCGCGCCAATGGCTGGTCCGCGCTGCGCGAAGTCATCGCGTGGATCAGGAAGAAAGGTCTGCCGGTCGCTTTCCCCTTCGAGTTCCGCCTCGTCGCGGCGGACGACATCTGGCTCAGTCCGTTCAATGGCCGCACGGGCGCATCGATCTCCATGCACCAGTATCACCGCATGAAATGGCATGCGATCTTCGCCGAAGCCGAGAAGATTTTCCGCGCCCATGATGGCCGCCCGCACTGGGCCAAGCGCCACACGCTCACCACCGCAGATCTCCACCAGCTCTACCCGCAAGCCGCGCAATTCTGTGCTGTGCGCGACGAGATCGACCCCCAGGCGAAGTTCGCCAACGCGCACCTCGCCAAACTCTTCGACATCAAGGCAGCCTCATGAACGACCGCGAGCTTCACGCGCACCTCATCGGCCAGCAGGGCGGACGCAAATCGTTCAACACGCCCGTTCTGGTGATCGACCTCGATCTGCTCGAACGCAACATCGCCGCCATGGCCGCTTTCGCCGCCGAACACGGCATCGCCCTCCGCCCCCACGCCAAGACCCACAAGAGCGCCGACATTGCCCAACGCCAGATCGCCGCCGGCGCCGTCGGCGTTTGCTGCGCCAAGCTGGGTGAGGCGGAGGCCATGGCCGATGGCGGCGTAAACGCGATCCTGATCACATCCCCCGTCGTCTCCGCCCCTGCGATCGCACGCCTGATGCAGCTCAACGCCCGCATCGCCGACCTGCGCGTCACCACAGACAATCCCGACAACGTCACAGCTCTGGCCGCCGCCGCCCAGGCCGCTGGCAAGCCGCTGCAACTCGTCGTCGACATCGACCCCGGCATCCGCCGCACCGGCGTCCGCGACGCCGCATCCGCCGTCGCGCTCGCCCAGCAGATCGTAGCCGCGCCCGCGCTGAAATTCCTCGGCGTCCAGTTCTACTGCGGCAGGGAACAGCACATCGAAAGCTATGCCGACCGGCGCTCCGCCATCGAGGAACGCACCGACTACCTCCGCACAGTCATCGCTGCGCTGACCGAGGCCGGTCTCCCGCCAGCCCTCATCACCGGCGGCGGCACCGGCACGCACCGCATCGACGCAGACCTCGGCGTCTTCAACGAGCTGCAGGTCGGCTCCTACGTCTTCATGGATCGCCAGTACAACGAATGCGACCTCGCCAGCGGCGCGCCCATCCCATACGCCACCTCCCTCCAGATCGACGCCCGCGTAGTCAGCGCCAACACCCCCGGCCTCGCCACCCTCGATGCCGGCTTCAAGGCCATGGCGACGGACGGCGGCCCACCGTCCATCCTGTCTGGCGCACCGGTCGGTTCCCCGTTCCACTTCATGGGCGACGAGCACGGCCTGATCGCCCCGGGGGAGGAGGCGAAGCTGGCCATCGGCGACATCGTCACGCTCGCCGCGCCGCACTGCGACCCGACCGTGAACCTCTACGATTTCTATCACGTCGTCCGTGGCGACACGCTTGTGGATATCTGGCCCGTCCAGGGCCGCGGCCGCTCGCGCTAGATTCGATCGCTGCAGTCCGAGCCCGAACGCAGCCGCAACGATCTCGCGCTTCCGTGATCCAGCTTCACGGCCTGTAACTCGCGTGTAACGTCCAGTAACTCGCTGTTTTGACTTGTTTCGGGCAAACGCCCCGGCGTTACGCAGGCCTGTTACCGTAATTCACTCCGACCGGCTCTCCGATCCCCCTAGACCCTCTCCCAACGGCGCGCACGGGGGCGCGCTTCTGCACATAACCCTCGGGGAGAAATACCGTGAATCTGAAGCTGACCTATCGCGGCCTGTTGGCCACTGGCGCGAGCGCCCTCGCGCTCTGCATCGTCGCGCCGTTCGCCGCCGCCCAGACCGGCCCGACCACCGCCACCCCGACCGACACCGATGTGGTCACCATCGTCGGCCAGACCATCGAGGAAACCCTCCCGCAGGAACTTGAGAAATACGGCTCCGCCCTCGAGGTCGTAAGCTCCGAGGACATCCGCAACCAGGTCTTCATCGACGCCCAGCAGGCGATGCAGATGAAGGTCCCCGGCCTGTACGTGAACCCGGCCGCTGGCCCGTTCGGCTACATGGACATCTCGCTCCAGGGCTCACGCACCCAGGACATGATGCTGACCGTCGATGGCGTCCGCATCAACAACCGCCTCTATTCGACCACGATGAGCGACACGCTCCCCGGCGCCATGATCGAGCGCATCGAAGTCCTCAAAGGCGGCCAGAGCCTCTTCTACGGAACCCAGGCGGCGTCTGGTGTCGTCAACTTCGTCACCCGCGGCTACACCGATGACTTCAATGGCGCAGTCACGGTCGGCGGCGACACCAATGACGGCTTCCACCTCGATGGCTATGTCCGCGGTCAGGCTGGCCCGGGCAACTACGTTGCCTACGCCTCGCGCGATGTCGGCGATGGTCACGAGATCTACTCGCAGTTCGCGCCGAGCCAGACCGACCACAACCGCAGCTACAACGTGAACACCTACGGCGCGAAATACCGCCTCGAGCTCACCGACAATCTTGCCATCGACGCCCGCTATCACCACGCTGACGCGCGCAACGACAACCAGAGCGTCCGCCGTCTCGCTTACTCGAAGAACGTGCGCGACGAGGATGTGGCCAGCATCGGCGTTGACTACACGATGAACGACTGGGCCCAGATCCTCGTGAAGGGCTATTGGCACGACTGGGATTCGCACGTCACTTCGATCCTGAACAACCTGCAGGGCGGTACTGGGCCGATCATCGGCCAGACGCTGAACGGCAACAACGTCTACTGGGGCTTCGAGGACAAGGGCATCAACGCGCTCGCCAAGCTCACGCCGGGCGGTCCGTTCGAGTACCTGCTCGGCTACGACTACCAGACCTATTCGGGCAAGGACGACTACCTCCTCATCGCCGAGCGCGAAGAGGAAGTGAACGCCTTCTATGGTCAGATCCGATCGACGGAAGATCTGATCAAGAATGCCAGCTTCGCCGCCGGCATCCGCCACAGCGAAGGTCAGGGCTCCAGCATCACCGTCTGGAACGCTTCGGGCCGCTACAACTTTACGCCGGCTCTCTACGCCGAGGCCAACGTCGGCACGAGCTTCCTGCTCCCCACCGCCGAACAGCTTTACGCAATCGAAGACTACGAGATCGGCAATCCGAACGTCGAAGCGGAAGAAAGCGAAGCCTTCAACATCGGCCTCGGTGGCCAGTTCGACTACGGCCCGTCCATCAGCTGGAACGCGACCTACTTCCACCGCGACATCGACAACCTGATCGGCTTCGAGAATTGCTCGCTGCCGACCACATCGACCGGCGCCGCCAACCCTGGCTACATCGCCGCCAACGATTGCGCCGTCCTGTTCCCGACCTTCCCGGTCGGTCCGGACCCGTTCCCATCCACGCCCTACAACGACGCATTCGACGGCAACGGCTTCTTCAACAACATCGCCGGCACGGTCAAAGTGCGCGGCTTCGAACTCGCCGGCGTGGCCGATTTCGGCAACGGCTTCAGCCTCTCGGCCAGCTACACCGACTCGACCACCAAGGACCCGAGCGGCGTTCAGCGCCCGCGCGTTCCCAAGAGCTACGCCAAGTTCGGCGGCGCTTATGATGCTGGCAATTGGGGCGTAAACGCCTCGGTGCTGATGGTCGGCGAGGTCAACACGACCTCGCTCGCCGGCGGCATCGGCGTGGTCAACTACGGCGACTACGTCGTCGCCGACCTCGCAGCGCACATCTTCCTCGACGCTGAACAGAAGCACAAGATTACCGCGCGCGTGCAGAACCTGTTCGACGAAAAGTACTACACGGCTTACGGCCGCTCGGCTCCTGTTGCCGCCGACTCGACCGCGGCCTTCGCCTTCGGCACGCGCGCTGTGCCGCAAACACTTCACGTCACCTACAGCTACGGCTTCTAGGTACGCGTATCGCCGTCTCCGGTTGGGTGGGCCTTCCGGAGACGGCGCCAAACGCTCAGTGATCTCGTGATGTCCTTATGATTATGAAGACCCTCATCGTCGTGCACCGCTATCTCGGCGTTGTGCTCGGCGTGATCATGACGATGTGGTGCCTCTCCGGCTTCGTCATGATGTACCAGGGCTATCCGGCCACCACGCCGGATGAGCGCCAGTCAGGCCTCGAACGCCTCGACCTCGCGAACGCCAGCGCGCAACTGACATTGGCGGGCGACGCGCCAGCGATGCAGGCGCGCGTCGAAATGCTGAGCGGGGCGCCAGTGCTGCGCGTCGGCGGCAGGGACGGGCCCAAGGCTTATAATCTAGAATCCGGCGAGACTGTCGGCGTGCTCTCGGAACAGCAGGTGCGCAACGTCGCGGAGACCTACGCAGCCGGCAATAAAATCAACGGCAAGATCACGGAGCTCGACACGCTCCTGATCGACCAGTGGTCGGTCCAGCCCGCGCGCCGCTCGCAACCGCTCTGGAAAGCCGTGTTCGATGATCCGGGTGCAAGCTGGGTTTATATCAACGGTTCGAACGGCGAAGTCGTGCAGGACGCCAACGGCCACGAACGCTTCTGGAACTGGCTCGGCGCCATCCCGCACTGGCTCTATCCACGCATCCTTCGCGAGAACGGCCAACTCTGGAACGACGTCGTCGTCTATTCCTCGCTGATCGGCTGCTTCCTCGTCATCACCGGCATGGTCATCGGCTTCGTCCGCCTGCGCGGCCGCTCGGGCAAATGGTGGCCCTACCGCAACCGCCCGATGTGGATGTGGCACCACCTGTTCGGCACATTCGCCGGCGTTCTTGTCCTCACCTGGACCTTCTCCGGCATGATGACGATGTCGCCCTTCGGCCTTCTCGAAAGCGAGGGCGCCGTCAGTCGCGCCGACGTGCAGAGCCCGATGCAGGTCTCCGAAGTTCAAGCCATCCTGGAGCAAGTGAAAGCGAACCCGCCCGCCAATCTCGTTACGCTCCGCGCGGCCCCGCTGCTCGGCAAGCCCTACCTGATCGCCCGCTCAGCCGATGGAGCAGACACCCGCTTCGGCCTCAACGGCGCAGCCCCACTTACGCAGGAAGAGCTTCAGGCCGGTCTCTCCGCAAAGGGCGGCGTTCTGGCTTCGGGCAAGCTCGAAGTGCTGAACACGGAAGACGACTACTATTACGGACACAAACGCGCAGTCGATCTGCCGGTCTATCGCGTCACGCTCACCGACCCGGACAGCACCAAGGCCTATTTCGATTACAAGACCGGCGAACTCCGCCAGCTCGCCGATGGCACGGGCCAGCGCTATCGCTGGTTCGAGGCGGGCCTCCACTCGATGGACTTCTCATTCATGCGTGCCCGGCCTGTCTGGGACATCGTCACGCTGCTGTTGCTTGCCGCTGTAACGATCGCCTGCGCCACCGGCGCTTGGATGTCCTTCACCCGCGTCGGCCAGGACTTTTCCCGCATCCGTCAGCGCTTCGCTCGCAAATCAAAGGAGCCAAGCCAGCTGTAACGGCCCGTAACAACGCTGAAACCGTAAATAACTTTCGGCCGCGCCCGCATCGTGCAGGATCATCTCAACCTCGAACCCATGGTTCTTGCTCTCGCTCTCCTCCTCCTGTGGGGGCCAAGCCATGTTAAACTGCCGCTGCGGACACGGTTCCGCAGCGGCTTTTTCTTTTTTTGAATGGACGTGGGGAGCAGGCGCTCTAGCGGGCGGCTTTCTTCCTGGCCTTCGTCAGCTTCACTGGCTTGGCCTTTGGCGCAGGCCCAGCCGAAGCGCGGAAGATCGTCACGATCTGCACGGCGATCTCGGCCACGCTCAGCCGGCCCGTGCGATACCACATCGGAACCGCATTGATCAGCGACACCAGCGACAGACGATAGATGCTGCGGTCGATCGATGCATTCAGCGGCAGGTCCGCGATCAGCTGCTTGTAGATGACCTCAAACCGGTCGCGTGCCTTCACCAGGTCTTCGCGCATGTCGCTCGACATGGCCGAGATGTCGCTCATCATCGGCAAGGTCACCGACTCCGGGTCGACCTGCACCGCCAGGTGAACGCGGCAAGCCGCCTCCAGACGCTCCCACGGATCGTCCAGCTTTGCGATCTCCGCTTCCATCCGGCTCGCAGCCCCGGCCAGTGCAGCGCCATGCACCTCGACATAGAGGTCCCGCTTCGACGGAAAGTGGTGATACAGCGACCCGCCGAGAATCCCCGCCGCATCCGCGATCTGGCGAACGCCAACCGCATCATAGCCACGTCGCGCAAACAGGTCCGATGCAACCAGCAGGATTTCCTGGCGCCGCGCATTGCTTTCTTCAGCAACAGGCTGAACCCGTCTGGTGGCAGTAGCCTTGGTCAATGATCGTCTCGCATGAAGCACGGTCTCTTTTACAGGCTACAAGAACTTGAAAGGCGAGGGGAAACTCTTTCTCTTCTCCGGGGTGAGCTTCACGATAGCGGCATATCTTTGTGCGACCGAAGGGGTCATCCTGCACGCAGGTTCAGCGAGAATGACGTTCCGTCAGGCCCGCTCGCAATCATCGACAGCTCGCCCCCCATGCCCCGCGCAAGCTCTCGCGCAATCGCCAGCCCGAGCCCCGTGCCGCCATCTGATCCGGCCTTTGAAAACGGTTGAAATAGCTTGGTGATCACCAGCCGCGGTATGCCCGGACCATTGTCGGTGATGACCAGCGTAACGATGTCGCCAGAAGCTGACCGGCTCGCCTCCGCCGTGATCAGGCCAGCGTCATAGCCGGTTGGGCGGCCGGTAATCGCTCTGGACGCGTTCCTCACGAGGTTGGTGATGATGCGGTGCAAATGATCGCTGTCCGCCATGACTGCTAGGCTCTCATCGCAGGTCACGCGCACAGTCACTCCGGGCCAACCCGCAATTCCCTCCGCCATCGCCTCGTCGATTGCAGACCTGAACGGCTCGCTGCGCAGATTTGGCAGCGGCGTCTCCGAACGTCCGTATTTCAGCGTCGCCTCTGCCAGCGTGATCGACCGCTGGATCGCCCGCTCCAGCCGCGGCGCTGCATCGCGCACCAGAGGATCGTTCGAATCCGCCAACCCATCCGAAAGCACCTGCGCCGCCGAGAGCGAGTTGCGCAGGTCGTGGCTGATCTTCGCCACCGCCTCGCCAAGGTCCGCCAGCCGCTTCCGCTGCCGCAACGCCTGCGACACCGTCTTCTGCATTGTCTCCAGCGCAGCCGTCACACGGCGTATCTCATCGCTCTGCCCATAGGGCAGCTTGATCTGCGTCGCCTCGGGCGCCTCTGAGAAGCGCGTCACCGAATCCGCAATTCCCTGCATTGGCCGCACGATCAATCGGTAAACAGTCACATAGACGATCGCTCCAGCCAGAACGGCAAAGAGCAGGGCGTTGAGAATGATCGCGCCCGATTGTGCAATCAGCGCCTCTCGCAACGTCGCCTCAGAGACCGTCACCTCCATCTCGTCATAAGGCGTCAGCTCCGGGTTGAACGACAGCCGCAGGTGCCGGTCCTCGCGCGCCGTGAAATGCGCAACCGTATCGGGAAACCACAGAGATCGGTCGCCCGGCCAGTCCATGCGCACGGGCGTTCCGGTAATCGGCTGTGAAGGCGCTAGGATCGTCTCGCGCCTGTCCTTGATGTCCGCGATGATCGACAGGATGAACAACCTGTCCCGCGCAATCCGCGAGAACTCGTTGCTCGCGCGATGCTCCGGGCTCGACTGTGCCGCCGCGGCGATCAGTTCGGCGACGTTAATGCGCCCAGCCAGCCACTCGTTGCGTCGCTCCGAAATCAGCAGCGGAAACAGCAGCACGACGATCAGCAACATCAGCCCGACTGTATAGAGCAGCAGCTGCCCCGCCACGCCGGTGAAGAAGCCCGATACCATCGTCGCGCGCGAACCCTGCGCAGACGCAAGCGCAACGCCCGGCTCCGCTTCGCTCTCACGCGGCGTGTTCGACGTGTCAGCCATATGGCCACTCGTTTGCGGCCTACGCCGCACTCCTCCCATGTCGCAGGGCGCCCGTCTGACCGCGGACTATCAGTCTCCTCACGACGGCTTGAGCATGCCGTGGGGCGATTGCCCTGTCGAGCATGCAAACAAGTGTTTGGTTGGAAGCGGAAAACCTGAGACACTGAACTTACAGACGGAACCTGACGTCGCGTGCGCAAGCATCGCCCGTTTGGTTACCGCAAGAGCATCCGCTCAGGATGCCGGGACGGCCCAGGAGGAGATAATCAGGCATGAAAGCCGAGCGGACGATTCTGCTTATTGAAGACGATACGGATCTGCGCGAAGCGCTGGCCCGCCAATTCAATCTGCAGGAAGATTTCAAGGTCGAACACGCCGCCACCGCTGCGGAAGGCATCGACAAGGCAGAATCAACGCGGCCCGATATCATCATCCTCGATGTCGAACTGCCCGACATGGATGGCCGCGACGCTTGCCGTCTCATCCGCAGGCACAAAGTCCTCGCCCCCATCCTGATGCTGACGGGGCAGACGACCGACAGCGATGCAATCCTCGGTCTTGATGCAGGTGCGAACGACTACATCGCCAAGCCGGTCCGCTTTCCCGTTCTGCTCGCCCGCGTCCGCGCGCACATCCGCACGCACGAACAGAGCGACGACGCCTCCTTCCATCTCGGCCCGTACGAGTTCCGCCCGTCAGCAAAAGTGCTGATCGATGAAGCGCAGCGGAAGATCAGGTTGACGGACAAGGAAACCGACATTCTTCGCCATCTTTACAAAGCCGGCGGCAAGCCCGTTCCGCGCGAGGAACTGATGGCGGAGGTGTGGGGCCACAACTCGCAAGCCACAACTCACACGCTTGAGACGCACATGTATCGCCTGCGCCAGAAGATCGAACCGAACCCCGGCGTGTCGCGCTTCCTCATCACGGAGGGCGGTGGCTACAGCCTCCAGCCGTGATCCTATGCTCGCAACCGCACAACGTTAGCGTGCTCTTTTTCGCGCGCGCACAATCGTACTAATTTGATCAGGTTCTATCCAAATCTTCTTGCGTGGAAGCACGCGCGCCTCTTGCGCGTAAGCAATTTTCATCCTCAATAGCGTCACCAAACGAACGTTAGGTTGATCGAGGTCCTGCCATGGCTTTTCAGCAGACCATCTTCATCATTGATGGCGACGCCGCAGCTAACGAATTCCTTGCCCGACACTTTGAAGCGCACGAGTTCATCGTCCACACAGCCACCACGGCGGAGGAATGCCTCGCCATGGTGCGCACACAGCGCGCCGATCTGATCATCCTTGGTGTCGATCTGCCGGACATGGATGGCCGCGACACCTGCCGCCTTCTGCGCAAGCGCGGCCTGCTCACGCCGATCCTTATCGTCAGCGATCAGGGCTCGGATGCAGACACCATTCTCGGTCTCGACTCAGGCGGCAACGACTACATCGTCAAGCCGATCCGCTTCCCCAGCCTGCTCGCCCGCGTCCGTGCTCACCTGCGCACGTCGGAAGCCAGCTCCACCGCCGTCATCCGCATCGGCCTCTGCGAGTTCCAGCCGGCCGACCGCATCATCACCGGCCTCGATCGCCAGACGATCCAGCTCACGGAAAAGGAAACGCAGGTCCTGCGCTATCTCTTCCGCGCCCGTGGTCGCGCGGTCAGCAAGCAGGAACTGCTCGTCGAAGTTTGGGGCTATTCGTCGAAGGTCAACTCGCACACGGTCGAAACGCACGTTTATCGCCTGCGCCAGAAGATCGATAGCCTCTCGCAGGCCGGCTGCGTCCTGCGCACCGAAGAGAAGGGCTATAGCCTGTCGTCGTCCGTTCCCGGCCGCCAGGAATCCGCCTCTCAGATCGCAGCCGAATAGCCAGATCGCAGCCGCACAGGTCGCCCCAACGCGGCACGAAAAAAGACCCCGGATCTCATCGATCCGGGGTTTTCATTTGCCAGGGAGTCCCGGCGCTGTCGCCAGCGCCGTTGTAGGCCACGCTCAGAACTTGAGTTGCAGTTCAACGCCCGCCCAGCGCGGCATGCGATACTGGTCGTTCTGCGTCATGCAGGATTCTGCGAGGAACCCATTCCCGCCATTGCCATTGGGCTGAATGGTCGTCGCCGCAGACGATCCGCAGAAGGCCAGCGTCTGCGGAATAACCCGCGCCGTGGAGGTCTGCGCGCCGCCGGCCGTAGTGGCCGCCGCCGTCGTGTCAGCGCGGCGCAGTCCCTGCGAACGGCCGTCGAACTGAAGGTCGTCGAACAGATTGTTGATGAAGCCGATGATCGTGAAATGCCCATCGGCCGACGTCCACAACGCGCGCACATTCACCAGATCCCATTCCGGCGTCTTGTTGACGTCGCGATTGAAGATCGAGGAGTAGGTGCCGTCCTGCCAGTTATAGGATGCCGACGTCGTCAGCGAGCCCATCTCGGCGAGGTCGAACGTATAGAGTGCGTTCAACGAAACCTTGTTCTTGGGGCTGAAGGGAAGAATGTTGCCCTTCAGATCCTGGCCCACCTGGCCGTCAACCAGCAGGCCCGCTGCGTTGTAACGCGGGCTCACAACGGCGCCGCTCGGGGTCGCCCCGGGCAGGCGTGCAAGCGGGTCCGCGCTGTGCACCAGACCGTTGGCTTCCTTGATCTCCGGATTGGTGTAGCCGTAGTTGAGGAAGAGGCGGAACTCTTCCGTCGGCGCCCATGTCGTCTCAACCTCGAAGCCGGTTGTCTGCACTTTCGGAAGGTTGAGGAAGGCCGTGTAGGCCAGCGATGGCTGTCCGGCCACCGGGATCGGGATCACCGCATTCGGGATCTGATACCCCTTGTAGTCGTACAGATAGAGGTCGGTGTTGATCGTCAGGTAGAGCTCGGGGAAGTCCTGCTTCCAGCCGATTTCGTAGCTGTCGATCTGTTCCTTGTCGACTTCCGGAAGTGGTGCGAACACCGACGCGCCGCCACCCGTGCCGAAGCCGCCGCCTTTGTAGCCGCGCGCGTAGTTGGCAAACACCAGCGTGTTGTCGCTCGGCGTCCAGTCGACACGCAGCATCCCCGTCACAGCTTCCCAGCTATCGGCCAGTCGGCGCACGCGGTTGCCGTCAGAATCCGTGTACGCGCCCGACGGGTTCGCCGCCGTGGCGTCTACAACGCCGGGTGCGCCGTTGGGATAAAGGCTGCTCACACCGCTGAAGGCGCTATCCGTGATATCGACGCCGGGTTGTGCGGCGGTGCCTGTCGCGCATGTGCTGGTGTAATAGCACATCGCGCGGCCGCGTTCCTGCAGCCACGTATAGTCCTTCGAATAACGAAGACCGCCCGTCAGTTTGAAGTTGTCATTGATCGTCCAGTCGGCCTGCGTGAACACGCCATAGGAGTTCGAGATACCGCCATTCTCGGTCAGCGTCGAAAGGGCATGGCCATTCCGCGTCGGCGTCGGCTGGTTGGGCAGGATGCCCGCAACACCACCCGTCAACGGGTTGATGATGGCGCGGTTCGAGAACGGCGTCGGCACGAGGTCGTCATAGTACACGTAGATCGGCTGTCCGAAATTCTCCTGGTACTGATAGAGGCCCGCGATGAATTGAATCGGTCCGTCGTAGGTCGAGACGAGGTTGATCTCGTTCGAGAACCATGAACGCTGCTCGTTGTATTCCACCGTCCGGCTGGGCAGGATCGTGGTCAGCGTACCTGCCGGGTTCCCCGTCGTCGGATAGACGCGCGCCTGGTACGAGGTCACGGCCGTGTCGTCGCCTTCCGCGAAATAGTTGTATTTGTAGAAGCCGTACCCGCCGACATATTTGAGGTCGAAGCTGCCGACATCCCAGATGACTTCCAGCGCCGCATCATTGCCGCCGGTCAGGCTGGCGACGCCTGTCGTGTTGGACCCGAACGCAAACGGATCGTTGATCGCCGGGTTGCCCGTCAGCGAGCCAACCTGCCGCATATTCAGTGCATTGGGGTTATAGCCGTAGCCGGAGTTTGGAGCCGTGGCGCTTGCCCCGGTTGCAAAGAAGCGCCGGTCATATTCCTGCCGGTCGCCCGCGGTCGTACGCGCGCCCGGCGCGCCGGCCTTCTTCCAGCCAACATGGCCCCAGCGCAGGAACCAGCTGATGTCCTCTCCGAGATCACCTTCGAACTGGACTTCATAGTTGTAGCCGTCGGTCCGCAGGCCTTCCGAATCCAGCCCCGAGGCGTTCGTCAGGAAGCCTTCGCCCTGATATTCCCGCGAGCCGACGACGCGGTAGCGCAGGCTGTCATTGATCGGCCCCGACACGGACAGATCGACGTTCATCGTCTCGAACGATCCCGCCCCGATATTCAGCTGCGTTGAAAATTCATCCGTCGGGCGCTTCGAGATCAGGTTGATGGCGCCGCCGATGGAGTCGCGGCCATACAGCGTTCCCTGCGGCCCGCGCACCACCTCGGTCCGCTCCACCATGATCGGCCGGCGCGACGCGATCGCGATGATCGAGGAGGGATAATAAACCCCGTCCACATAGTTCGACACGCCCGTGCGGATGCCGAAGCTGTTGGAGTTCCGGTTGACGCCCCGCATCCCGATCCGGTCCGTCGCGACCGCGAACGTCAGGCCCGGCGCGAAGTTCGTGAAGTCCGTCAGCGTGTTGAGCCCGATCTCCTCGCGCGTCTGGGAGGACACCGCCGTCACCGCGATCGCGATATCCTGAACCGTCTCCTCGCGCTTCTGCGCCGTCACCACCACCACGTCGCGCCGCGAGTCAGGCTGTTCCTCACGCGCCTCCGCCTGTGGCGCAGTCTGAACTGTCTGCTGGGCAAGGGCTTGTGGAAGCGAGCCGATGCCGATCAGCAACGCGATCGCAGAGGCGCCTGTAAGCGCAGTCGTCTTCATGGTGATCCTCCCCATGCCGCATGTGTTAGCGGCGTTCAGTCCGAGGCGGTTCGTGCCGCCAAACGGTTGTTAGGGCGGATGCAATCACCGCTCGCACTGCACAAGCAAGGAAACGTGCATGACTTTGCACACGCACTTCGTGAGCACGCAGTGAGCCAACTCACGTCCACAGGGCATCCAGCAGTCGCTTGTATTGCCGCGATAAAACCGCATACGGACGTTTCGAAAATTGAGGGCCGCCCAACGAAACTCGCGGGTGCGTCCGCAATTCCCCCGGATAGTTGATGCTGCGCGCTAGACGCTGCCAAGTGCGCGTTACCAAGCGCCCCGCTACGGCAAGCAAGTGTTCCGAAACGGAAAGCGCGGCTGGCATGACCAACCGCGCTTCACGTATCTGTTCGAAGACTCAGTGCGAGTTGCTACTCGCCATCAGGAATGTCGACACCCGCAAAGATCGGCTTCTCCAGCGGATGCGGCCGCCCCTCGCGTTCCAGCTTGCGCGCACCGGCCAGAATGCCGGGCAGGGCGTAATTCCCCTCATGGCAGGCATACTCATACAGCGGCTCAGCCGAGTGGTTCAGCGACATCTCCCCGCCCCACGCTTCCTTGTAGAGCTTCGGATCTTCCACCTTGAACTCATAATACAGCTGCCCATCCGACCAGCGCGAATACCGCTCCGTCACCTTCCCGCCGGGGCCAATGAATGAGCGCTGCTTCGGATGCGAGT
>ENA-UOWO01004771-UOWO01004771.1-activated-sludge-metagenome-genome-assembly--contig:-NODE-4771-length-14786-cov-5.235015_pt1 | contig 14786 bp, 15 predicted proteins | sample MGYA00238148_ERZ761564 | MGnify/ENA primary metagenome ERZ761564 (study PRJEB28885, sample SAMN05720194) | activated sludge metagenome | isolation source: Anaerobic digester | place: USA...
GATCGACATCGACAATTTCAAAAAATTCAACGACACTTATGGTCACCAGGTGGGAGACACGGTAATTCAGAAAGTTGCCCAGAGCATCAGAGAAACTGTACGTACCGGTATCGATATTCCGTGCCGCTATGGCGGTGAAGAAATGTCGGTTATTCTACCGGAAACCCGCCCGGAAGAAGCGTATCATACGGCCGAGCGTCTGCGTGAAAGAATTGCCGGCATTGTCGTGCCCCACAGCAGCGGCGATCTGCGCATAACCGTCAGCATCGGTGTTGCATCTTACCCCGTGCACAGTCACGACCGTGAAACCCTGATCAAGGTCGCAGACAAGGCACTATATGCAAGCAAGGGCAACGGCAAAAATCGCTCTACTCTTGCTTCAGAAAATCTGCTGACATGAATCCACGATTTGCAGCACTGCTGGTAGCTCTTTGCGGCATTCTTCGCAGCACCGATCTTTATTTTCGCAATCCGGTAATAAAAACGCTGCCCGTAGTGATTCTGATCGCCTGGGAACACCTGATTAACGCCGGTATCACCCTGCCGGTTCTACTGCTGAAACGCCGCTATTTTTCAAAAATCAGCCTGCGCGATTTATTGCTTTTTCTCGGCGTCGGGATTGGCGCTTCTGCCGGCGGTGTTCTTTGCTTCACTCAGGCATTTCATTATATCAACCCGGCACTGGCGGTTTTGCTGCAGAAACTGCAGCCAGTCATGACGATAATGCTTGGTGCCCTTCTTTTGCGCGAAAAAATAAGCCGGCATTTTGTTGGCTGGGCGCTGGTTGCAATTGTCAGCTCATATTTTGTCTCATTTGGCCTTACCAACCCTTTTTCAGGCGAGGGAAAAGAGCTGGCACGCGGTGCAGCATTTGCAGCAGCCGCTGCCTTCTTCTGGGGAAGCGGTACCATCTGGGGCAAAATGTTGCTGCAGCGCTATGATCAGAGTTTTGTACTTGCCGGCCGCTTTTTTATAGGCGCTGTTTTTACAGTTGGCCTGGCGCTTTTCAGCCACAAGAGTCTTCTGGTTGATTCGGTTGTATCTGGCGAAAGGCCTTTGATCGGCAGCATAGCCTATATGGCCGTAATTTCAGGGGTGCTGGCGACCAGTTTTTTTTATGCCGGACTCAAATGGGTCAAAGCGTCGCTGGCATCGATTCTGGAGCTGTTTTTTCCGGTGTCGTCGGTAATTATCATGTGGTTAAGCTTCAACCGGCCCGTTTCAGGTATCCAGATAACCGCCGGGCTCATCATGTTCGCCGCCGTTTATAAAATCAACCAGCTGACCGAAAAATTCTGAAATAGCCGTAATTCAGTCGAATTTACGGGTTGTGACGGCTTCAGCTGTCAAATGTTTCTGACAGCCGTGAGAGAAACTTCAGGGGGTATTTTCGGTCTTTTCGGTCTGCCCGCCAGCTTTGAGCAGCATCTGATATATCTGGTATTTTTTCTGGTAAATGGCAAGGGCCTGGAGGGTTTCAATGGTTTGTGGCCCGCTTTCTCTCAGCAGACGCACATACTCATTGTAAGCATCGAGGTATTCCTTCTGGGTAAGTTCAATGGGCGACAGGCGCTGGCTTGAAGAAGCTGAACTCGCGGTGGTTTCAACGGTACCCTGTTGTGCCGGTGCCATCGAAATCATGCCGGCTCTTGGGTCGGTTGAAGGAACGGCTTCAGGGCCCGTCTTTTTTTCGCAGCCGGTTGCGGTTAAAACAACCAGGGCGACCGCCAGTAATATAAAATTCTTCTTCATTTAATTACCTTTGCCTGATTATAGACACGGCAGCAGGTAGTGTCAAGAGTCTGAGATGCCCGAAAAACGGCTTTTTTATTGGTAAACCCCGCCATCTGTAACAACAACGAAATAAAAAACTTGAAAACTGGTCAGGGAAAGTAGTATAATCGGGCGATTTAAAGAGGAGTGGAGAGAGCTGACGAAACGTTCTCCTCGTGCATTTAAGGCATCGATTAAAAGCCAATTTGTAACCCAGGAAAGGGGAGCATCATGAAAACCGTTCTAGAAAAAGGTAATATTTTTTACCAGGGAAAATTTCAGGAACTTGACAAGCTGGTTATCGAAAAAGGTAAGATTACAGAGATAGTTCTTGCCTCTGCCAAGGCAAAAAAGGGCAAAGCTGTTCCGGCCACCAAGAAAAAACCGGAAGTAGCCGGTAAGACCATCGACTGTACCGACAAATACATTCTTCCAGGTTTCATCGATGCTCACACCCATATCAGTCTTGAAGAAGAAGGCGTCGGCTGGTATGACGCAGATTTTAACGAGTCATACGGTCTGGCAACCCCGCACGTAAGAGCTTTTGACGCGCTCAAAATGCGTGACCGCGCTTTTAAAGACGCTTTGACCGGCGGCGTAACCACCGCGATGATTACTCCAGGCTCTGCCAACCCCGTCGGTGGTCAGTGCTGCATCGTTAAAATGGTCGGTAACATTGCTGAAGACGCAGTTATAAAAGAAAGCTCCGGCATGAAATTCGCATTTGGCGAAAACCCGAAGCGCACTTACGGCGAACAGAAAAAATTCCCCAGCACCCGCATGGGTACCGCTGCCGTTATCCGAGAATGGCTGATGAAAGCCCAGGATTACCTCAAGCGCAAAAAAACCAAAGAATTTAAAGAACGCGAAATTCGCCTCGAAGCTCTTATTCCGCTTATCGAAGGCAAAATTCAGGCCCGCGCTCATGCCCACCAGGCTGATGACATCATCACCGCCTACCGCATTGCCCAGGAATTCAATCTTGACCTGGTATTCGATCACTGCACTGAAGGGCACCTGATCGCCAAGGAACTCGGCAAATGGAAAGCCCGCGCCGTTGTCGGCCCGACCCTTTCAAGCCGCTCCAAAGCTGAACTGAAAAACAAAACGTTTGATACTGTCGGCATTCTCATGGATGAAGGCTGCGTCGTCGCCCTCACCACCGATCACCCGGTCATGCCGATCGAAAGCCTCAGCGTCGCCGCTGCCATGTGCGTTCGCCATGGTCTTGACGAAGAGCGTGCCATCAAGGCCATCACCGAAAACCCGGCAATCATTCTGGGTCTCGACAAACGCCTGGGCAAACTTGAAGTCGGCTACGATGCAGACGTCGTAGTCTGGGATGGTCACCCGCTGGATACCAGATCGAAAACCGAAGCCGTATTTGTCGACGGCAATAAAGTTATCTGAGCATTCAACGCCGTACCCTCTAAAGAAAGAGGCTCTAAATGTCAATAATCTTCAATAACGTTCGCATTATCATGAGCGGCAAGTTTTTCCCCGGGCAGAAAGTGCTCGTCGAAAAGGGAAAAATCAACATGGTCGGCTCAAGCATACATAAGAACGTTGAAAAATCGATTGAATGTAACCAGAAATACCTGGTTCCAGGTCTGATTGACGCTCACAGCCATCTCGGCCTGTTCGAAAGCTGCTCGCCAATGAACGATATCGCCGAATCATGGGCCGAAATCACGCCACATCTTCGCCCTCTCGACGGCATCAAGATGCGCGACCGCGCCATGGAAGACGCCCGCCGTGCCGGTATCACCACCTGCATGGTCTGCCCCGCTTCCGAACTGCCGATCGCCGGCATCTGCTCGATTCTCAAGACCAATGGCAACTCGGCCGATGTGGGCCTGATTGTTGAACAGGCCGGAGTGCTGATGTCATTCGGTGAGCTGCCAAAAGCCAATGCCAGAATGACCGAAAAACCGCATTCGACACGCATGGGTATGACGGCTGTTATCCGCGAAACTCTGATGAAAGCTCAGGATTATTACGCAGCCAAGCAGAGTAAAAAAGTCGTCAAAGACCGCGAAATCGACATGGAAGCGCTGATTCCTCTTATCAGAGGCGAAGTACCGATGCGTGCCTGCGCCCATCGTGCTGAAGACATCATGGCCGCCATCAGAATCGCTGAAGAGTTCAAACTCAAGCTGGTAATCGAACATGGCACCGAAGCGCATCTTCTGACTTCAGTTCTGGCTGAGAAAAAAATTCCGGTCGTTCTCGGGCCAACCCTGCTGCCGCGCTTCAGAGAAGAACTCAACGAAAAGACCTTCGAAAGCGCCATTATCCTCATGGATGCCGGTGTTGACGTGGCTCTGACCTGCGATTATCCCGGCCTGCCGATTGAAACTCTGCGCGTTGCCGCTGCCATGGCCATGCAATACGGTCTCGACGAACGCCGGGCCCTGGCCGCTATCACTGAAATACCGGCAAAAATTCTTGGCGTCGACGAACGTATCGGCAAAATCAAAAAGGGCTATGATGGCGATCTGGCACTCTTCTCCGGGCACCCGCTCGACATCAGATCAAAACTCGAAGCTCTGGTCGTCGATGGCGATCTGTTCATCTTCTCGAACGATGTAAAGGTCGAAATGGGCTCATAACGATTAAAACCGTAATAAAAAGCCCCTGCGCTGCAGGGGCTTTTTTTATGGCTGTTCAGAACCGCTTGAAAAATTTAAAAGTTTTTCGACAGAACGAATTTAATACGAAAATCCTTCAGGCCATCGATTTTGCTGGTTCGCGCACCAGTCGAAAAAGTTATGCGACGCGCCCTGGTCTTGGCCCGGAAATTTTCAGACCACTGCTTGTGCAGTTTGACAAGGCCCTCAGGACCGGCAGTATGCCGACTGGGCGTAGAAGTTACAATATTTTTTGGCAGAGAAGCAAAGCTGATTTTTTTCATACTGAAAAATTATCACAGGCCGGAATTTTTTGCAATGCCGTACCTTCTTAACTATAGCCGGTTTTTGTGGTATGATTTTGCCGCAAAACTAATAAGGTGAAAAGAAAATGAACGAAAAAGAAATTCCCTGTCAGAACAAAATTTTTGTCAATCGCACTCTCAACATGAATACAATCAAGCTGATCGGCTTCGATATGGACTACACGATCGTTACCTACAATGTTCCAGCCTTTGAAGCCAAAGCCTATGAGATCCTCAAGGAAAAGCTCATTAAAGAATACAACTACCCCGAGGAAATAAGAAACTTTGAATTCAACAAGGATTTCATTATTCGTGGTCTGGTTATAGATACCGAAAGCGGCGACTTTCTCAAAGTTAACCGTTACGGCTTTGTCAGAATCGCTTCGCACGGTTCAAAATTTTATTCATTCGAAGATCAGAAAGAAAAATTCGGCCCATACAGTATCGACTTGACCGATTCCCGCTACTACATTGTACATACGCTGTTTTCTCAGGCAGAAGGCTGGATGTATGCCCAGCTTGTCGATTATTACGACGAACGCAACAGCAAGGTAAACTACCGCAAACTGTTCACCGAAGTGAGAAAATGCCTCAACGACGCCCACCAGGAAGAAGAGCTGAAGGGCGACGTGGTCAGCAACCCGTCCAAATACCTGATTCAGGATAAGCGTATCGTTGACGCACTGCTTAAATTCAAGCGTTTTGGCAAAAAACTGGCGCTGATTACCAACTCTGATTATGAATACAGCCGCAAAGTCATGGAATATTGCTTTGGGCCGTATCTCGACAAGCCCTGGCAGAAACTTTTCGATCTGGTAATTGTTTCGGCGAACAAACCAGACTATTTCACCGCAAGAAACCGTTATCTCAAGGTCGACCCCAAAACCGGTCTGCTTTCGAATTTCTATGGTTCGATCGAATGGAACGGCATTTACCAGGGCGGCAACGCCAGCATTCTCGAAAAGCATCTCAATCTCAACCCCTCTGAGATCCTTTACCTGGGCGACCACATTCTCGGTGACGTGGTAACCCTCAAAGAAACCATTGGCTGGCGCACCGGCCTGGTTGTACAGGAACTGGCGGAAGAAGTTCCGGTTCTTGAAGAAACCAGAGCCATTCATCAGAAAATTGCCGAAAAAATGGCTGAAAAAGAAGAGCTTGAAGATATTTCTCTTGAATTCAGAGAGAAAATTTTTCTGAAGCAGCAGGATCGTTCAGAAGCAGGCAAAAAGAAATACGAAGAAGTTAAAGAACGCCTGATCAAACTCGATGACGAAATCAGAGACCTGATTTTCGCCAGTCAAAAAGGTTTCAATACCTACTGGGGCGAAGTAATGCGCGCCGGAAACGAAATTTCACGTTTTGCCACGCTGGTCGAAAGGTATGCCTGCATTTACATGTCGGGTATTGCGAACCTTTATTACTATTCACCCTTCAAATACTACCGCTCGCAGCGCCGCTACCTCGCTCACGACCCGCAGTAAGGTGTTATAAAGAGTTCACCGCATCAGATCACACCCCGGAAGGCCGCCTTACGGGGTGTGTTTTTTGCAGAGAAGATACTGAAAAAGCTGCTTATATGGTCGATATCGGAGGAAAATACAGCTGTTTGCTGCTTATCGAGGTCACGACACCGGCAAAATCACTGCCAGACAGGTTTCAGCTGCATCATTTCACACCAGCGTCTGAGAACCTGAAAATGGTTGCCGGGCACAATGATGTGATGATTGCCGAGTGGTGAGGCGAAAAAGTAATCGGTGGCTCTGTCGATCTTAAGTCTGATCTGGGTGCGGCAGAGACTGGGAGACAGACTTATCGGCTGACTTCGACCGGTTGCAAGCGCATACTGCCCTCCAGTGAAGTCGATTTTGCAGATGGTGTATTCGCCTTCAGCAAAAATACCGGCAACTGCAAGCCCCTTGCCTGATTCAAAGTGGGTATCGAGTGAAAAACTGCTCAAAATCGTCGGCGGGCAGGTGCAATGGGCAAAAGTTACCATATCTGGCTGAATCTGAGACGGATTGGCCATAAAACTGGCTTTGCCGGAAACAACGCGCGCTACCATCATCGTCAGCATCGCGGGCACATCGCCTTCACAGGCGGCCGGGATTCCGTCATCGTTCAGCTTGGCAAGAGCCAGACAGCCGGTAGTCTGGTCACTGGCAAGAATATCAAAACATCTCAGGGTGAGAGCATCAAGCCTGTTTGCTTTTATCACGCGCATCAGCCCGCCATAAATGCGCGAAGCGCGTGAAAGTTCAGCGGTTCGCCCCTTTTCGCTGTTGCGGTAAAAAGCGGTGGCAAAGTCTGAAAGTGCTGATGATTCGGCCTTTTCGACGTATTTCTGAAACTGCTGCATCGAGATGGAAACGAACTTCAGGCCGAGCCGACGTTCGATGGTTTCGAGCTGTGGCATGCTTGCAATCAGCCAATCAGATGGCTCACCGATGATGCCGGCAACTTTGTTCTTCAGTTCAAAAGAAATCTGGCGCAGAAATATCTCTTCTTTAAGCTGTCTGGCGGTGTCTTCCGGGCTGCCGTGGATAATTCTCGCGCCTGAGCCTGGAAAATGAGCATTCAGCCAGGTGAGGATCTCGATCGATGCGGGCAGTGAATTATCAGACTCGGTAGCAGCAAGCATAAACGGCTTGCCACAGGCCCTGATCTGCGGCAGAATCTTTAAAAACTGACTTTCGGTTCCTCCGGTAAGCACAAGAACGATGAGAAAATCGAATTCTTCTGCCTGAACATCAGTGAGTTCATGGCAGGTAAAAAGTTGTTGCCAGGCGCTGATAAACCGGCCAGCGGCAGCACTGCCACGTTCCTGGTCGTGCAAAAACGAGCGAACGGTAATAATACCGGTCTTGAACGCTTTCATGCTCTGGCGTCTTGATCGCTGTCGATATCGTCTTCTTCAGAGGCGTCATCGACCGCATCGGAGTCTTCATCTGACCACTCGACTTTGTCATCCTCAGATTCAGCGCCCGAAGAAGCGGAGGCGTTTTCTTCACTGTCTGTCGCAGCCAGAATAGCATCACCGGCTGATTTATCTGTATCTGCAGCCAGCTGCGACAACTGAACTGCTTCGTTATTCATTCTGATGATATTCAAGACCCAGCCAGCACAAATGCCGATCGCTGCAAGCAAAACCCCGACAAGCGCCCAGAACGCACCGGTATTGAAAGAAAAAGCATCGCGGTAAACATCGAAAACCAGTCTGAACCAGCCATCGGTGCCGAGTTCGCGCCCGAGTTCGACTGCCTTGTTATCATAGATGATAATGATCTCGTGAGTCAGGAAAAAGCCAGAAAAAACGGCAATAAAAAAACCGGCAAAATAGTTCCTGAAGAGCATAAAAACAGTGCCGGCAATACAAGCAAGCATTACCGGCAGCCCGATACCGGCAGCACGCCAGTTCTGAGCAATGACCGGGGTGAAGTTCAGAAAAGTCGAAGCAACAACCATCAGAAAACCAGCGATTGCGACAACTTCGAACACCCCCGGAAAGCCTGTTGAGCTGATATTTTTGTTTTCGCCATATTCAGTTTGCATAATTCTTCCTTTTCAGCTGCTTTCGCCGGATTCAAGAAATCTTCTCAGACAGGCATTGTTCAGAGCCGGGCTCGGAGCCCCTTTAATACCGCCATTTTCATAAGGAATATCAAGAATCAGCTTTGGCGTTCTGATCGGCGTGACAATTGAAAAGCAGGTCGCCTTTTCGGTTTTGTGCATCGAGATGAAACCTGCCTTAACCAGCACCTGAATGGTATCAACAACGAGTTTTTCGTCGTAACCCACCCTCTCGGCAATTTCGGCACGGTCGAGAGGAATCATTCTGTCGGCAGGTTTCCCGAGCTCGAAATCGAGTTCGATCATTTTTTTAAGAATGGGCCAGCATTCGGGGCCGTATTTCTGGTTCAACATGCGTGGCAGGCCTGAAAATTCAAGCCATTTTGGGAACCTGAAGCACATTTTCTGAGAATTCTCGGCGCTTTTAACGCCTTTGCCCTTCTGACTCACCGGTTCAAGAAAAGGCTGCAGATCAGCAGGGTTCACGCGCCAGTCACTGCCAACTTTTATTCCGGGCAATTTGCCGTTGCGCAGCCAGCGGCGCAGAACTTCAGTATTGATTTTAAGAATCTGGGAAACTTCTTTTAAATTGAGAAGACCTGATGTTTCGACCATTGAGAACGCCCTTTTGTGATTTGCTACTACCTTACCATGCACGCAGAGTAGTATCAAGCTATTTTGCAATCAGACAGTAATTTGCATGGTTGAAACGACGGAGGTATCATGTGAGCATGAATCAGATAGACTGGAAAAATGAGAACTCCGGCCATTTCGAAAAGCACGCAGAAGAGCACCTGCAAGATGTTTACCCATGGCTGCTGCGTGATTTCATAGATTTTACCGGCCTGCAGATTGCGGGTCGGAAAATTCTCGAAATCGGCTGCGGCCCTGGTTTCATGTTGCAGCAGTTTTCTTCAGACTCCCCTTCCCTTCTGACTGGCGTCGACGCTTCTTTTTCGATGCTGCAGAGGGTTGCTGAAACCAGGCGGGCACCAGAAGCTTTTCTGGTTCAGGCCGACGCCTGTTCTCTGCCATTTGCAGAGGCGACTTTTGACGCAGTTTTCAGCCGGGGCTCGGTATTTTTCTGGGCCGACCTGAAAGCCGCTTTTGCTGGTATCAGCCGTTGCCTGAAACCTGGTGGCCAGGCCCTTATTGGTGGCGGCTACGGCATCAGCACTCCTCAGGCAATCATCGAAGAAATACGCAAAACAAAATCCGGCGGCAAAGGCGGTGTTCCACGTCTTGATCCTGAGCATCTGGCAGAAATCGCCAGCCAGGCTGGTGGTCACGCCCAGATTTTCCAGGCACCCGGTCGAGGATTCTGGGTACACTGGAAACTCTAAAACCCCCCTATGCACGTAGCTAAAAGCGTGATAGAATTCGGCCCGGCTGCGAAGCGCAGGTCTTTAACGATACCCACAGGAACCACGCATGAAATATCGAGTTCTGCTGTTAAACCCCGATGTAAAAACGATCGAAATCGAGAGCCGCGAGCTTTCATCGCGCGGCATCAATGTTGTTACGGCCAAAAATGTAGAAGAAGCATGCCGGCTGCTGCGCGAAGATGGCCTGATCCACGTCATTCTCACCGAGTGGGAAGTTCCTGTCAGCAGCGAGGAAACAAATCTTGGCAGTAAAGTAACCCTCAAAGGCGCTGAGTTATTCGAGGAATTCAAGGTTATCCGCTTCGAGGTCACGATTTTTCTGTTCACCAAATCGGCTGACCTGCCCTACTTCAATACCGGCGGCGACCTGAGCGGCTATTTTTACAAGGGCGATCACGATTATGACGATATAGTCCGCAAGCTGCGCTCAGAAGTCATCAACAGCAAAAACCGGGCACCGTTCTTCGATGCCCTGCTTGAATACTCGCGCAAATCCAAAGATTCGTGGCACACCCCCGGTCACGCGTCGGGTTACTCGGTAAAAAACTCGATCTGGACCCGCGATTTTTACGAATTTTTTGGAGCGAACCTTTTCCGGTCAGACGTTTCAGTATCAGTGCCGATGCTCGATTCGCTGCTGCACCCGAATGGCGTAATCAAGGAAGCGCACGAACTTGCTGCGAGAGCTTACAGTGCACGCTACACATTTTTCTCGACCAATGGCACCAGCACCGCCAATAAAATTCTGCTGCAGACGCTTCTTAAGCCTGGTGATGCGATTCTTCTCGACCGAAACTGCCATAAATCGGTGCATTACGGCACAATTCTGGCCGGCGCCGAGCCTGTCTATCTCTCACCATCAGTGAATAACCGCTTCGGCATCTTTGGCCCGGTTCCCAAAAAGCGCATCATTTCGACTATGGACAAAGCCATCGAGATGGGTAAAAAGCTCAAGGTGATGATTCTGACCAACTGCACCTACGATGGTCTGATCTACGATATCGCCGATATCGTTAAAGAAGCGCACAAACGCAACGTCAAGGTGATTGTTGACGAAGCCTGGTATGGTTATGCGCGTTTTCACCCGCATTTTTTCCCGTGCGCCATGGAAGCGGGCGCCGATTACGCGACGCAGTCGACCCATAAGACCATGAGTGCCTTCAGTCAGGCTTCGATGATTCACGTTAACGACCCGGAATTTGAAGATATCGAAGATTTTTTCATGGAAAACTTCAACATGCACACCAGCACCTCACCGCAATACCCGATGATTGCCTCGCTCGACGTGGCGCGCAAACAGATGGTAATGGAAGGCTATTCGCTGCTTTCCAGATGTATCGAACTTTCAGACATGTTGAAAAAAAGCATCAACACTCTGAGCAAGTTCAAAGTTCTCGACCTTGATGATCTGCTTTCCGACGAAGTAAAAAAAGACGGCATCAAACTCGACCCGACCAAGCTGACGATCGATGTTTCGGGAACCGGCTTTTCAAGCAAGGAAGTCGAGCATTACCTGCTCGAAAAGCACAATATTCAGATTGAAAAAACTACGTTCAATACGCTGACAGTTCTGATTACAATAGGTGCCACCCACAGCAAGCTGAATCGCCTGTTCCTGGCGCTTGAAAACATCGAAAAAATGAGCGGCACCCGCAAACCGCAGAAATTCGCCGCCCGCAATGATTTCTTTCTCGACCTGTCGCCAATGAAGTTCATGCCGCGTTTTGCCTTTTATTCAGATGGCGAGTCAATCCCGCTGCGTGATGCCATCGGCAGGGTTTCGGCATGTATGGTAACCCCTTATCCCCCAGGAATTCCGCTGCTGGTGCCTGGTCAGATGATCAGCAAGACAGCCATCGAAGCACTGAACTATTACCGTGACTATCACGTCGAAATTCACGGCATCAAGGAAGGCCGCATCAAGGTTCTGACCGCCGAAGAAGAGAACCAGCTTGAAGAATACGGCTACCGTATCAACGACATTACTGAAACTTGATTTTGATACTGATATAAAAGCCCTGGCGGCCTGAGAAGCTATTCTCAGGCCGCCTTTCCATTCAACCCACTACAACAGGTTTGTCGGCGCTGTTTTATCTGCCACAGACGAACACGGATAAACACAGACACAGCATTTAGAACCGCTTTAATTATACTATTGTCAACAAGACCGCTTAAAACAACCGCAGCAAGAATTTCTTTTCACTTCTGAACTCGGTTTTTCAGGTTGAAGAAGCGCACTTTGCGGCCGGAAATATCGGGAAAATCTGAAAAAAGGCCGTCAACGCCGGCTTTTTCGATAAGGGCCTGCAGAAGAGCATCACCATTGACGCCTGGCGGCAGTGAATCGGCTCTGAAGGTCCAGGGGTGAACTTTGAGGCCAACTCTGTGCGACTGCTCGACAAAATCAGAAACGATGAGTTCGCCGTTATTGTCGACGCCAGTTACGATTCTTTTCAGCGAAGGGCCAATACCATCGGCATAGCTTGCCACTTCACCGATGTCGAATTTGTCTTCGTCTTCAACCAGCTGAATCAGCGGCAGCTGACAGCCAAGTTCGTTTCTGATGCGCTTGAGTTCAGCAAAATCGAAACACTGCAGAAAAACATTATCAGCGGCTGACCTATAGCCATAATCAGCAAGGGTTTTCAGCACGACTGCGGTGATATCGCGACCCTCGCTGCGATGCCAGGCGGGTTCCTTTATTTCCGGGTAGATGCCGATGTTGCGACCGGTCGAGCGATTGAGGCCCTGAATCATTTCGATTTCTTCGTTGAGGCTGGCAAGCCTGAATTCAGATTTCCCGAACGGGAAACGACCGGGGAAAACTGCTTTGCCGGTTTTCAGGTCGATTCTTTCGTTTACTTTCAGCGATTTTATCTCGGCAAAAGTGAAGTCAATCGCGTAGAAGCGGCCGTTTTCACGCTTGCGTTCGGGAAACCTGGTTGCCACGTCGGTCACAGTGTCGAGGTGAATATCATGAATCACAAGCGGCACATTATCTTTTGTGAGAACGACATCCTGCTCGATATAATCGGCTTCCATGTTGTAGGCAAGCGCTTTGGCCGGAAGGGTGTGTTCGGGCAGATAGGCGCTGGCACCGCGGTGTGCGATATTGATAACCTTTTCTCCGGCAGAAGCGTTCATCGGGCCTCCAAAAAGAAGAATCGAGCAGATCAACAATGTAGCTCTTTTCATAAAAACCTCGCAGATTGATTGTGTAGAAAGTATAACAGGCGAAATATTTTAATGCACTCATTTACTTATTTCCAGTCTTGCTCTCTGAGAAAAAAACGTATAGAATCAGGACGTTTTAAGGTAATAACCGTTTTTTACTGGAGAAAAGCATACAATGAAAAATAACTACAAAATGCCCATCGTAAGAATGGATGACGAAGAGGAAGAACCCGTTTCGGCTGAAGAAAAGGAAAAGGGCACGGAAGTGAATGAAATGGTCGAGCAGAAGCTGCTCGAAAACCGTCAGATCTTTCTCTGGGGTGCCGTCGATGACGATACGGCCAAAGATCTTGTCAGCAAACTTCTCTACCTCGAAGCCGTCAAGCCTGGCGAAGAAATCACCTTTTTTGTCAACAGCCCCGGCGGAATTATCTCCTCAGGCATGGCGATCATCGATACGATGCACCTGATTTCGTCGCCGGTAAAAACGGTCTGCATGGGCCTCGCGGCCTCGATGGGCTCGCTGATTCTCTCTGCCGGCGCAAAAGGCAAGCGCTACATTTTCCCCAACGGCAAGGTTATGATTCATCAGCCGAGCGTTGATTATCTCTACGGCCAGGCCAGCGATCTCGAAATTCAGGCCCGCCAGATTCTGCGCACCCGTGAAGCGGTTGCTGCGATGCTTGCGAAGAACTGCGGCAAATCGAAAGACCGCATTCTCAAGGATCTCGACCGCGACTACTGGATGGATTCAGATGAATCTATCGAATATGGTATTGTCGACGCCGTTTACAAGTTCTGATTGATTGCTCGCGTCGTCAGAGCGGTTCTGGCGACGCTTTCATTTTAGGAGACTTTATGGAAAACTATTTTGCCGAAAGCGGCTACGCTGTGACCGTGTGCGACCTCGACGCCAAGATTCTTTATATGAACCAGCGCGCCTGCAGAACCTTTGAAAAATATGGCGGTGAAAGCCTTATCGGGAAAAGCCTTTTCGATTGCCATGGCGAGCGCTCGTCGGCAATGATCCGGCGCTTTCTGCAGACCGGCGAGTCAAACGTATACACTATTGAAAAAGCCGGTGTAAAGAAGCTGATTCACCAGTCGCCCTGGTATAAAGATGGGAAAATAGCCGGTCTGGTCGAGCTTTCTCTGGAACTGCCGACCGAGATGCCGCATTTCGTTCGCCAGCCCTGAGCCGGGTTTATTTGCGTTTAAAAATGCCGCGCCAGCCGGTTGCCTGCTGCATGGTCGGCAGTTTCAGACGTGGCGCCAGACCAATTGGCTCGGTAACGAAGTAAACTTCCTTTTCGTGGCCTCTGGCGATCGAGACAAGTTCTTCGATGTCACGCCGGCGGCAGGGAATTTCGATTTCCTGTACTTTTCGGTCGCCGTCCATGCCTTCGAAAATCATCACATGATAGCCGAGCCTGCGCAGTTCTTCTGCCACAACCTGCCCCTTTTCAAGGAAAATGATTCTCAGCAGGGCGTTGCCAATGGCAAATCTTTTCTCGATCATTATCCCCGCCACGTTGCCAGAAGCATAGCCCAGCGCATAAAAAACCGCAATTATCGGGCTTTCCTTGATTTTTTCCATAACCGTCGATATGACGGTTATCCAGATGCTGACTTCAATAAAACCAAGCACGAAAGCTGTCTTGATACGGCCCTGAACAATACTGATAATGCGCACCGTGCCCACAGAAACGTCAACGATACGCGCACAAAAAATCGCGATGCAGGTCAGAAGTATTTTTATATCCATATTTATTTGCCTATAAGCCTCGAATGCCAATTGTAACAGATTATGCCATCAATTAACAGACCTATTAAACAAAGAATCATCGCCTGCTACCCTCGCACCAGTTCGCTTGAAAACGGTCGCCCCTTATTGAAACTGGCCGTTTACAGGCCTGCCCTTGATAACCATATTCAGCGCTGTTCATTGA
>ENA-UOWO01004774-UOWO01004774.1-activated-sludge-metagenome-genome-assembly--contig:-NODE-4774-length-14773-cov-26.065022_pt1 | contig 14773 bp, 11 predicted proteins | sample MGYA00238148_ERZ761564 | MGnify/ENA primary metagenome ERZ761564 (study PRJEB28885, sample SAMN05720194) | activated sludge metagenome | isolation source: Anaerobic digester | place: USA...
CAGCTCAGGCGTTGCCGGACCAGATCGCGGCGTGCCGGGAAGCCGGAATGGACGATGACCCAGCCCCCTGATCCGGGCCGTCGTTTACGAGAGTCCGTTCGCCTTTCTTTCCTGTTGTTGCGTGGTGATCAAGGCCCGCTGAGCGGAGCCATGGCGTAGCTCAAGCGAAGTGGGCCTGGGTGATCGGGCGCGCCTCGCGAAGACAGCCGGGGCCAGACCACCGAGCGACGTGTGCGGCCTCGCCGTGTTGTAGTCCGTCCGCCAAGCTTCGATGATGCGGCGAGCGTCGTCGAGCCTGTCGAACAAGTGCTCGTTCAGGCACTCGTCCCGCAGCCGTCCGTTGAAGCTTTCGACGAACGCATTCTGGGTCGGCTTTCCCGGCGCGATGTAATGCCATTCGATCCGCTGATCCTGAGCCCACCGGAAGATGGCGTGACTGGTCAGTTCGGTCCCGTTGTCCGAGACGATCATCTTCGGCTTTCCTCGTTGTTCGATTAGGCGATCCAGTTCGCGGGCGACCCGCAAGCCGGAGAGGGAGACGTCCACCACGACCGCCAGCGCCTCACGGGTGAAGTCATCGACCACGCAGAGCGTCCTGAAGCGGCGACTGTCGGTGAGGGCATCGGAGACAAAGTCGAGGCTCCAGCGCTCGTTGATCTGAGCGGGCATCAGCATCGGCCGCCGTGTGCCCATGGCGCGTTTGCGGCCGCGCCGGCGCTTCACCGTGAGCCGCTCCTCTGTATAGAGCCGGTAGAGCTTCTTGTGGTTGGCTCGAAGGCCCTCGCGCGCCAGCAAGATGCCGAGGCGACGGTAACCAAACCGGCGCCGCTCTCCCGCCAGCTCGCGCAGGCGCTTGCGCAGCGGCTCGTCGCCGCCCTCGCGCTTCGGGTACTGGAAGGTGGACCGGTCAAGATCCGCCAAGCTGCACGCCCGCCGCTCACTCACGCCGTGCGACGCCATTGCGTACCGCACAGCCCTCCGCTTCGCGTCGGGCGTCAGAAGTTTTTTGAGGCGAGATCCTTCAGCACGGCGTTGTCCAGCATCGCCTCGGCCAGGAGCTTCTTCAGCTTCCCGTTCTCGCCCTCCAGCGTCCGCAGCCGCTGGGCGTCGGAGACGGTCATGCCGCCGAACTTCGCCTTGTACTTGTAGAAAGTCGCCGACGAGAGCCCGTACTTCCGGCACAGGTCGGCTGTCGCCACCCCCGCCTCGTGCTCCCGCAGTATCCCGATGATCTGCTCTTCCGAAAACCTGCTCTTGCGCATCGTCCATCCTCTTCATCGAGGACTCTGCAATTTCGTGGCCGGAATTCAGGGGGCTGGGTCAACGACTACCTACCCAAGCCGATCACCGCGGAAAGCCTCCCGGTCATGATCACCAAATGGGCGCAAGCGAGGACCGACGCCAAATCGGACGCGTCAGGTCAACTGGATGTAATGGCCTCGTTGCGCAGTCGGTTTCTTCTCCGCAGTCGCGACGATTTGCAACGAATGAACGAGCTAGTCGCGAGCGAAGAGGGCGTGGTCTCGCAGGAGTTGTTCGCCCTGGTTCATCGCTTTGCGGGAACTGCTGGGACGTTTGGCTATGTCGAAGCCGGCCAGGCGGCGCAAGTGATCGAAAGCGCGATATCGGCGGGAAGAGCCCCAGATTCTCAAAGCTTCGAACCGCTGCTCAGGGCCGTCGAGAGCATGGTCCGCGCAGCATAGCTCCTAACGACGAACGCCGGCCGCATCACGATGGTGCGGCCGGCGACGCGGCGTTTCCCCGACGATAACTCGTACTCAACAAAGACGACGCTGGGTTGGCCGGGGCTAGGGGCTGATTGGCCATCCCGAGCGTTGTCTGTCGCCAATCTGACGCGCTATGCTCGCAAACGCCTCTCAGCCCGTCGTTGGGATCAAAATTTGAATGGATCCATCCTAGTTGCCGAAGACGATGACCTGCTGAGGGCGTTTATCCTCGCGGGACTCAAACAGGACACGTTCTTAGCTTACGGCGTGAGCAACGGTGAAGAGGCGCTGCAGCTCGCCCTCACACGTGATTTCGACTTGCTGGTACTTGATCGGAATCTTCCAGGCCTGGACGGTTTGAGTGTTCTCAAGATGCTCCGTTTGCGAGGGGTTATCGCGCCTGCGATGTTTCTGACCGCTCTCGGCGCGACGGGTGATCGCGTGCAGGGGCTCGACTCTGGCGCGGACGACTACATGACCAAGCCATTCGCGATCGAGGAGTTTCTTGCCCGGGCGCGAGCGCTGCTCAGACGCCCGAAGCAACCGCTGCCCCGGACACTTTCCTTTGGTCGCCTGGTACTGGACCTGACGCGCCATGAAGCGTTGGTCGATGGTCATGGGATCGATTTAACGGCCCAGGATATCGTCTTGTTGTCCGTTTTCCTGAAAGCACCAGCGCGCGTATTCAGTCGCGAATCGCTGCTCGACCAAATGGGCGGCGACGAAATTGCTCCTGCGGCCGTCGAGCATGCGATTAGTCGCCTCAGAAGAAAACTTGATGCAGCCGGCGTGCGCGATGTCATCAAGACAGTTCGGGGCGCCGGGTACCGCTTGAACGGCTGACCGCAACCGCTTCAAAACCCGCGTCTTGGTTGCCAGCCTCATGTTTCCAAGAGTATAGCGGGCCGCTCGCGCGCAAAAAGGTCAAGGTTTTAGAGCCGATATTAAGCGCGCTAGCGCCGACGCCAATTTCCAAGGCCGCCAGCGCGTGACCACGGGTTGGCTCCTCAGGATCATCTCGAGGTTTTCGATCGCACTCGCATACTGACTTTGAGCTTTCGATCCTTTGGCCTGAGCCCTAGCGGTCATTGAGATCGCGCCGCGTGGATTCTGCGCGCGCGCTCGGAATCTGTCTTGAGCAGGGCGGCGGCGTAGTTGCTGCAAGCTCGCCGAAAGCCCAGCAAAACCTCACCCAGTTACCCTGACAGTTCTCTCAGTTGAGCTGTCAGCGCGCCGGATCACTCGCGGACGGTCAGCGGATCGCGATGGACCAAGGTATGAACCATCACGATCCGGACCGGTTTATCGTCTCGACCGCGGCGCACGCGCGCTCGTTCTTGTACTTTGATGTAGGCTCCCGACGAGCCGCGTACCCGTAGCATCTGGCTCAGTGTGTCACGCTCGCCATCCTGCAAGCTCTGGTAGCCTTGGCGCGCGGCAGCCTCGTCATCAGGATGGATTCTGCTCAACCAGTTCGAGATGTCTTCATCAGCGACGGCTGCGCCTTCGGCGAACAGCGTGCGCCAGCCCTCGGAGCTCGAAAGGCCTGAGTCGCTAATTCGCCATTCGAGGACGCCAGCATCGAGAAGATCGGCCGCGATCTCCGCTCGCGCTACGGCATCGGCGGATGTGTTAGCCCGTCGATCGCGTCGTCGCCATTCATTCTGCACGATGGAAACCGCTAGGATCAGCGCCAGCAACATGGGGGCGAATGCAGCGACCAAGACTTGCCAGTTCTCCTGAGTCAAGCGCCATACATCGACTTTTGCGCCGATGACATGAACCGCCAGCTGTCCGCTTGCGAGCGGCGCAGATGCCATTTCCGAATTGCTCTCGTCCGACTCGCGGGCGAGTTCGGAAACAGCCATGTCCTCGATCGACTGATGTTCCGCGGGCATTGCTGGAACAACCACGCGCGTTCGCGAGACGTCTGCGCCCGACGCCAAGATCAGGCGGCCATCCCTGTCGGACAGAAAGGCAAGAGGCGCCTTGGCGGCTGTGTTGCGCGCAAGCACGAGACTGTCGGTGAACACGCTGGCATCAAGCGCCAAAACCAGCGTGCGCGGAGAAGGCGCGTCCATCGGTATGGCGAGAAGGAGTGCGTTGCGCTCAGGCGCAGGCATGAGACGGGCGCGCTGGTCGATGCGGCGTGCGTCTTCAAACCGGAAGGGCGCGATGACCGGGCCGAAGCCCGTTGCATCGACCGCGCCGACATCGAGCTCAACCGACCCGGAAGCGTCAAGAATGGTCGCGCCGAGGATCGGTGAGTCAGCCGCAGCTTCCACGATGGCCCGGCGCGCCGCCAGCCGTTCCACGTCTGTCGCGTTTGGGGCAAGTGCTGCGTCAAGCGCGGCGCGATGCTTGAGGACGCCGGTTTCAGCCCTCGCCAGAATTGCCTCGATCTGCGTGGCGCCATACTGTGCGGCGACCGCGAGCCGGCTCCGGTCAACCTCGTGCGTCTTCTGTGACATCACGGCGAACAGCGCCACCAAACCGATCGCCAGGCCGATGCCGCCCGCGCGCCGGAGGGCGCCGATCAGCTTCGGATCGGCAAGATCGCTGACCCGCCGCACAAAAGCTGTTGGCGGCGGCTGCGAGAGTTGCGAGGCGGTGGATGGCTGCATGGCGTCACCAGATCCCGCGGCCATGGCCGGCAAAGTCGCCGCTTACAACGGATCGCCGGCCTTCCGGCGTGAACCGCAAGGAAAGCCCGAGCTGCACGTCGCTGTAGGCGGTCGAGGCATTGGCGGCGGCCCATCCGCCGACCGTCCAGTTCGCGCTGACGCGATAGGCGGCCTCAGCGCGGACCGCGCCAGCGACACTGGAGGACGCGCTTGATGCAAACTGCGCGCCCAAAGGATTCTGCAAGGGCAGGACAGGGGCGCTAGATTGCCGCGTCATCTCATAGGCAAGCGATCCATCCAGGCGCAGCATCCAGTCTTGCATCTCGGCGGTTTGGAGGTTCAGCGACCAGCCGGCGCGATGGAACTCCTGAGGGCTGAAGTACCCGCCATGGCCCCGCGTCTCGAAGTTGGTGTTCCTTGCATAGCTGTCGAACTGGTAGAACGGGCCGGTGGCGATGTAGTCAAAACCCGGCGCATCCAGCGTCTGTGCTCCACCGATGTCGATACGCACGCGATCATTGTTGGCGACGTTCAATCCTGTCAGCCGCGATGCAAGCACGCCGCCCGTAACGCGCACCCCGGGGGCAAGCGCGATGCTGGATCGCGCTTCAAGACCTGTCTCGATCACGGCGCCCCAGCCTGCGCCTCCCGCCGGATCACGCCGCCCTGCCAGGGAGGTCGCCGAGTCGTCCTTGGGCGTGGCGAAGGCGCGCGCTGCCACGGACCACCACGTTGCACGTCTTTCAATGGATGCTTCGGCGACGAGCGGCGCTCCGCCGATTGCGCGGCCTGGCGCCTCGGCGATCTGGACAGACAGTCGCATGGCGCCTTCCGTGCCTGCGGCGAAATAGGGAAGGGCGTGCTCAGTCCTGCCGCCAAGGGTGGAGTCGAGCGCCAGGCCGGTAACGCCGGCTTCCAGCAAGAACCCGCCGTAGGCGAAGCCGGTCGAAACACGCACCGCCTGCGCCTCGAACCGCCCATCGCCTGCTGAGTTGCGGGGCAGGCGGGCGGTGGTTGTCTGCTCGACCCATGGCGCGCCAACACCAGCCAGCCGTTGATGCCGCGATGGCGCCAGGCGTTGCGCTGTCGCAAAGTCCTTCCGCGCGATCGCGGCGTCTGCCTGCCCATTGACGAGCGCGGGCGCAAGCGGGCCTTGCCCTGCGCTGGCGAGCGTCGTCAACTCGTCGAGGCGATCCTCGCGTGCAGCGGCCAGCACAAGGCCCTCGGCGCTCTCCGCATCGGCGGACTGGACGTAGAGATCGCGAAACGCGAGTTCCGCCGACCGAGCCTCTCCAAGCTCAAGGCGTGTCCAGGCCTCACGCATCCGTGCGGGTCGAGCAACGCCGGCATAAGCCGACGCTTGCTGCGCCCATCCCAATGCGTCTCGGAACCGTCTCGCTTCGAAAGCGCCGGTCGCGCGGTCAAGCAGTGTTTCTCCAACAATGCGATCGGCATCACTGGAATACCCGACGCCGAGGTCGCGCAGGCGCGCAGCGAACGCCTCGGCCGCGTTCCAGTCCTTGTGTGCGCGGGCCTGCGCGGCGGCGAGTACAAGGGCGTCCGCAGCGACGGAGATCTGGCGAGTTTGAATATCATCCGGGCGAGTGACGTTGGAATCGAGCGCGAGAAGCGCCAGCCCCGGTGCGGGATCGTTCAGGCGCAAGCCGGCCAGCGCCTCGCCAAGCCTTGCCTCCTGGTCTGGACCGAGCTTGGCTGCCTCGTGAAAGAGCGCGCGCGCCAGCGCTGCGTCCGATTCCAGGATCGCCCAGCCGGCGGTGAGGGCAAGATCATGACGGCCGGAGTCGAACGCGAGAATCGCCGCGTCTGACCAGGCCTTGCCTGCGATCGCCTGCTTTAACTGGGCCTCATGCCGCGCGTCGCGAAGCGTTGCCAGCTCTGCTGGAGCCGGCGGCGAATGGTTTGGGGCCGTCGCCGTAGCCAGCAGCCGATCCAGGCCGTCAAGATTCAGCTGGCGCGCCGCACGCTCGACGTTCGTGGAGCGCTGTGCTGGCGTGCTGCACGTCGCAAACAGGTAGGTGTGAAAGGCAAGAAGCGGCTTCTGCTGTTCGAGGGCGGTGAGCGCTTCGCTACGCAGCCAGATGGCGTAGTCATCTTCGCATGCGGGCGCTTCCGGCGCGAGCGCGAGCACCTGTGTCCAGGTCCGGGTGGCGAAGGCATCACGCAGGCCGCTGTCACGCTGGCCCCGGGTGATCGCCGCCAAAAGCTTGTCATCCGGTCGCCAGGCGGGATAGCGCGTGCGCAGGCTGAGCACCTGGGTTTCCGCCATGTGCCAGTCGCCAGTCGCCAGCGTGTTCCATATCGCGCGAAGCGATTCCCTCGCGGGCGAGGCCGGTGCAAGCCTTTGCGGTTGATCCGGCGACCGGGCTGCGTCAGGCGTTTCGTCCGGAATCCCGAGGCGCGTGACGTTCACCTCCATTACGGCCTGCGCGCCAGCTAGCGGCGCGATTGCGAGAGCAACAGCGACCACGACAAGCTGGCGCAAACCGCGCAGGAAAGGCAAATGGATCGTCACTGTGCCCGGTTCCGTCGCCGCATGTAGTGAGCGATGCCGGCCAGAACCACGGCGACGGCGAAAATCAGGCCTCCAAGCGTCAGCACCCAGCGCCAGGGCGATTGCCCATTCTGCAGTGCGACGCGGTCGGCGCTCGAAGCGTCGCCCGAGAAGAAGGACTTGCCGACAGGCTGGACCGAAACGGTTGACGGGTCTTCGCGCCAAACCGCGGCGCTGCCCCTTAGCTGACTCCAGTGCGTAGGCTCGACAAGATGACGCACGGATGACAACAGCGCCTCGCTTGTTTGGGCTGTTACAACTGTCACCAGCTGGCCGCGATGGGACGCGTTTTCCGCCGACGCGATCAGGCCGCTGCTACCGAGGTCGGACAGTTGACGCAGGCGCACAAGATGGGCGCCGGACATGTCGTCCGGGAATTTCGGATCGTTCAGCGCAAGCCGGATTGGGCCGTCGATGAGGTTTCTTACGGCGGGCCGGGCGCCCACGATCAGCGTATGGATTTTGGCCGGCTCGGCCCCAAAGTCGAAGTCTATGCCGGAAAACAACGCCCCATGAGTCTGACCGAGCTTTGCCGCGAGGGTCCACACGGCTGCCAGCGTCTCGCTGCGATGATCGGCCGCCCGGATTGCGAACGGCGCCGTCGAGGCTGCGGAGAACGGAAAGCCGGTCTCGCTCAAGAGTGCGAGGTTTGGCAGCTCAGCATAGCTGGGTGAATTCGGAACCTGGATCATCGATGATCCGTCCAACACAAAGGCAAGATTCCTGTTGTTGCGCGTCGCGCAGGCGCCGGCCTGAACGCGGGCGAGTTCGGCGCTGAGGCGAACGGTGTTTCGCCCGGGACGGAAGTTGCGCGCCGGCAGTCGAAGTTCGTATCCGGAAGCGGCTTCACCGTCCGTCCGGGCCAGCGCCACGGCGCGGCGGAATATACCATTCACGAAGAGATTGAGGACGGAGCCCGGCTCAAGGCCTGCCCCATAGGCGAAGTCCAGCGATAGAATGATCTCATCCTTTTCGCGTGCGAAGAAGTCGGCCGGCAGTTCGAACGACAGGTCGAAAGCGGCCGATTCCTCACCGACTGTGCTTTTGGACGCCAAGCCCAACTGCTCGAAAGTGTAGGTCGCGCCGGTGCGAAGCGGGCCGTGTGCGCTGAGCGCAAAGCCTCTGGGAGCATCTTGTTCGCTGATTTGCATGCTTGTGGCGTCGGCCAGGGGAAAGCCGGTGACGCCAAGAGCCAGGACAGCCCGCGTGACAGCTTCGTCCGTGTGACCGGACGCCACGATCACGAAGTGCGTTGGATCAAGCGGGGAGGGCCCGACGGCGAGATAGCCCTCTTCCTTGTCCACTGTACGGGGATCAATCGCCAGCAGGGCTCCCACTTCCGCGAACGTGCCAACGATGATGACGTCGGTATCGCGGTTGGCAAGCGCAAGGCGTGGGGCCGGCGATCCCGTAACGCTACTGGAAACCGCCCGGGCCGAGGCATGAGAGATTTCGGGTAGCTTGAACGAAAGGCGATTTGTGACGGCTTGGGCCGACAAGGCGCCCCAGGTGAGTTGCGCGCGACGCGGCTCTCCGGCTGCCGTAACGATCGTGAGATGTTCGACGCCGCCGACGCCTGGCGACAGGAAACGGTCGAGATCGGCGAGAGTCCAAGCGAACTTGCGCCGCTGGTAGCTCACCTCAAGGCTGGAGCGTTCAGTATCGATCTCCGTCCACAGTTCATCCGCCGTCGGGTCCTGACAGTCAAACGTGTAGCGCTGGACAGCCTCGAAACCGAGCGTGTTGAAACCGGGCTTGAAGCCGCCAACGATCGACACTGAATCCATCGCCCCCGTCAGCCCTGTCGCCGCGTCCAGTTGGGCGGCGAACTGGCTGTTCAGCGAAAGTCTCAGATGGGCGCTGGTGGAGGCTTGGGCGCGGCTGGTTGCATGACGCAGGACGAGTCGGACGGACTTGATATCGGCCTGGGGCGCGAGCGCGAATGAGAGATCCTCGCGTGCCGAAGCACCGTTAAGACGCATGCTACCCTGTTGCGCACGCAGCGTCGTGAGCGGCGCTGCAAACTGACTGGTCCCGTTCGCGAGATCGCGGCTGGTGGCCGCCTTCGGCGGAGCGCTGCGTGCGAAGACGTCCTGGGCGCCGGCAGGAGCGACAAGCCATCCGGTGGCGACAAACGTCATCAGCAGGGAAGGGGACAGGCGTTTCATGTGCGAAAAACTTTGCTGCGAATGACGGTCAGGTGATCGAGGGCGCCGGTGACGCCCTGATGCGCGAGGAAGCCGATCTGGCCGATGACGCCCCGCGAGCTCACGCGCTTGTCCTGGAATGCGCGCCAGTTTTGGCTGCGCGAGTAGACAAGCGCCACGACGGTGCGCCACTGGGCGGCGGTCTTGAGTTCGAACCGGAGGCCGACGGCCGCTTCGCCGCCTTGACGAACGATCGACTGGACGTAGAGATCGAGCGGGAAGTGGGACGCCGCGCCCAGCAGACGGGCGTCGATGCGCACCACTGAGCCAGGCGACAATTGTTCGGCAGACAGTGCGTCCGCGACGACGCCGATCCCGGTAACCGAGATATCCGTCATGCGCACGCTGAGCCGTCCGGAGGCGCCTGACAGTTCGATGGAGGCGGCGCGATCAATGCGCGGGAACACGCGGCGTTGGGCGCGTTCATAGAGCGCGCCAAGTGCGCCGATCAGCAGGAACAGGTGGAAAGTGTTCCACAGCAGTGCGACGACGATGTAGCCGGCTATCTGAGGTTCAAGTAGCATGCGGACAAGGCCCGCCACTTCCGCAAGACCGACAACCGCGATCAGGATGTAGAACGGCCGCGCCAGCGGCGAGACGAAGTTGCGTTCGAGCGACTCACCCTTAGGCGTCACGTCGAATGTCGGCGCGCGGGGATTGCGGAACACCCGCAGGATCGCGCCCGAGCAATGCACGGCCTGGACGATCTCGTAAAGTTCCGAGGCGAACACCCATCGGCTTCCGCCGTAAAGCATGCTGGTGAGAAGCAGCGCGCCAATGACGTGCGGCACACCATACGCCAGGAAGTACTCCACGCCCACCGCGTAGATCTGGATGCCGAAGATCAAGTACACGAGTGGCGTGAGGATGAAGGCCATACGCGCTAGCGAGAAGAACCAGAAGAAGCACGAATTGAGATAGCCAAGCCGTTGCGCCAGCGTCAGCCCAGTCTTGACCAGTGGGTTCTTGAGCAAAAAGATTTGCGCCATTCCCTGCGCCCAGCGCATGCGCTGGACGATGAAACCCGAGAACGTCTCCGGCGAAAGTCCAGCCACCATCGGGCGCGCAACATAGGCGCTATGATAGCCGCGCGCATGAAGCTCGAGTGCGGTTTCGGCGTCCTCGGTGATTGTTTCGCCCTGAATTCCCCCGATCTCCATGATGTGCTTGCGCCGGAGCACTGCAGCCGAACCACAAAAGAACGAGGCGTTGTAGCCATCCAGGCCTTTCTGAATGACCGAATAGAACATCTCGTTTTCGCTAGGCATCCGGTCAAACGTGTCGAGGTTCCGCTCGACCGGGTCCGGATTGAGGAAGAAGTGCGGCGTTTGCACCAGGAAGAGTTTGGGGTCCGCCAGGAAGTACCCGACCGTGCGAAGCAGGATATCCGCCGTGGGTACATGGTCAGCGTCCAGAATCAGGATCAGCTCGCCGGATGTCTGCGTCAGCGCGGCGTTGATGTTTCCCGCCTTGGCGTGATCATTGCGTTCGCGTGTGAGATAGGTGGCGCCCGTCCGCTCGCAGAGCTGCTGTAGCCGTTGATGCCGTTCTTCCGCCTCGGCTGCTTTCCTGGGGTCCATCTGAGTGCGTTTGGCCACAGTGCCACCATCGTCCAGAAGGTAGACGCTGCATCGTCCCGCCGGATAGGAGACCGCCATAGCCGCCCGGACCGTCACCTCCAGCAACTGTTCATCCTCATTGTAGGTGGGGATAAGAATGTCGACCGTCGGCGATTTTGTCGCGCCCACCGGCGCCGGCACGGGCCTGCGATCCGCGACATCCGCCGAAAGGAACATCGACAGCAGCAAGATCACGAAGCCGTAGAGTTCGGCGCCAAACAGGGCGAGCGCAAAGAACAGCGACACCGGATCCGAAAACGGAATCGTCTCGGACGCACGCCACAGCATGTAGCGCGTGCTGGTGAACAGCGTGAGCAGCAGGATAAAGACGCGGAGTGGCCCGCCCGCCGGCTGAACCCACGTCATCGTGACGAAAACGCAGGCGGTTGCAACTGCGAGCGTGACTTGTCCGTTGAGGTCGACCGGCGTCGATGCAAGCACGGCGATCGTGAACAGCGCGACTAGCGCGCTGAGCGTCTTAGTGCGCTCGATGCCGAATGTTGCTGAGGCGGACATGTCGCGAAAATTTCACCGCGATCACGCGACCGCAGGACCACGCTAGCGACCAAGCGTAATCAATCGATGAATTTACAGCGCGTCAGTAAGGATCAATAAAGCACTATGAGCGCGCCACTGGCGGCGGCGCGAAATATGCCGAGACAGGAAACGCAAACGACCACGCAGCCGCAGATCTTGGCGAGGTTCGCCAGATCCGTAGCAGCGTTCTTGAGAGCAAGCCTGGACATGCGTATCTGTGATTGGTTGCTGTGACGAAGCATGACTTTAAGCGAAGAGTGTCAACCGCGGGTGGTCTCGCTGCGTGAAGTTTTATGGAATTTGTGTCGTTCGCGGGGGGGCGGCATGCTGCTGTACCGGAGATGATCACCTGGGCGAAAGAGCCTCGGGTGGGGCTAGCGTTCAGCGCTAGTTCGTGTCCGGCGCAATCTGCTTGGAAAGTTCACGTTCGATGCGCTGGTCGGGAACAACCCAGAGCAAGGCGACGAAGGCAAAGCACGCCTGCGCCCAGAGAGGATCGGCGAGCGCGGCAGTGGCGAGGCCGACGACGTAGATGAGCAAGGACACGATTCCCTTAGCATCGCCCCCAACAGCGCGCTTCAGCGCGTGGTCTCGTCCATGCGCATTGATCAAGAGGCTCTGCAAGACGTAATACGCGATCGCCGGCGCCAGCAGCGAAGCCCCATAGACAATGGTCGGCCAGCGCGCCCCATGTGTGTCGCCAAGCCACGCCGTCGAGAACGGCATGAGCGAAAGAAAAAACAAGAGGACGATGTTGGCCCACAGGATCGCGCCATTCACACGCTCCGCCGCATACAAGAGGTGATGGTGATTGAGCCAATAGAGCGCGACGTAGATGAAACTTAGCGCGTAGCTCAAAAAGGTCGGCGTCGCGGCGGCCAGGTCTGGTAGCTCGTGACCCTGGGGCGCACGCAGTTCAAGCACCATGATCGTGATGATGATAGCGATGACCCCATCGCTGAAGGCAGTGTTCCCCGTCACGGCCTTTGAGACAACAGCGGCGTTTTGCTAAAGGAGTGTTTTGGCTCATCGTAATCCTTGAAGGGATACGCGATGAGACAGAGAACTGGGCCGAACGGATCGGCCGACAGGCACGTCAAAGAGATCAAGCGCCAGACGCGGTGCAAGTTTTCGGCTGAAGAGAAGATCCGGATCGTGCTCGACGGCCTGCGCGGAGAGAGTTCGATCTCCGAGCTTTGTCGGCGCGAAGGGATTGCCGAGAGCCTCTATTACAACTGGTCGAAGGACTTCCTGGAGGCCGGCAAGAAGCGCTTGTCGGGGGACACGGCGCGTCAGGCTACGCCCGGCGAAGTCGTCAGCTTGAAGCGTGAAGCTCGCGACCTGAAGGAGGTGCTCGCCGAGACCCTTCTGGAGAACCGCCTGCTCAAAAAAAGCATGATCGCGGATGGGGGCGACCCAGAATGAGATATCCCGCATCCGAAAAACTGGAGATCATCCGGCTCGTCGAGCAATCGAGCCTGCCGGTCAAACGCACGCTGGCGCAGCTTGGGGTCTCTCGCCCGACCTTCTATCGTTGGTACGACCTTTATCGTCGCTTCGGCGAAGTCGGCCTGGAAGACCGCACGTCCCATCCGGGGCGCATCTGGAACCGCATCCCCGATCACGTGCGCCGGGACATGCTGGAAATGGCGCTGGCGCGGCCGGAGCTCAGCCCGCGAGAGCTTGCGGTCACGTTCACGGATGAACGCTGCTACTTCGTCTCAGAGGCCAGTGTTTACAGGCTTCTGCGATCGCATGACCTCATCACCAGTCCGGCGTTCATCGTCATGAAAGCCGCCGATGAGTTTACCGACAAGACAACTGCGCCGAACCAGCTCTGGCAGACTGACTTCACGTACTTGAAAGTGATCGGCTGGGGATGGTTCTATCTCTCGACCATCCTGGACGACTTCTCGCGATACATCATCGCCTGGAAGCTCTGCACCGGCATGGCGGCGACTGACGTTCAGGATACGCTGAACCTGGCGCTCGAAGAAACCGGACTCGACCACGCCAATGTTGTGCATCGTCCGCGGCTCTTGTCTGACAATGGTCCCTGCTACATCTCGGGTGATCTGGCTGAGTATCTGGAAGACAAGGGCATGCCGCACACGCGCGGTGCGCCCTATCATCCCCAGACCCAGGGCAAGATCGAACGCTGGCATCAAACGCTCAAGAACCGCATCCTGCTTGAGAACTACTTCCTGCCCGGCGACCTCGAAGCGCACATCGCCGCGTTCGTCGGCCACTACAATCATCAGCGCTACCACGAGAGCCTGAACAACCTGACGCCCGCCGACGTCTACACCGGGCGCGGCCACACCATCCTGCTTGAACGTGAGAAGACGAAAAGGAAGACAATGAAACTACGGCGCTTGCAGCACGCCAGAGCCGCTGCTTAACTCAAACCAGATGAGCCGAACCTCCTGAACATCAGGCAGCCACAGGTCTCAAATTATCTGATGACGGACAGGTAGGTGACTTCGCCTCTCGGTGTAGGGCCGCTGAAAACTACGCGCTGAAGATATCCGGACAGCACGTTGCCATAGTAGAGTTCTGTATCGCTCTCAAATCCAAAGCGACCATAGTACCTCGGGTTGCCATAGACAACGCAACCAGCTGCCTTCATCGACATGAGCCTGTGAAGGCCGTCGCGGGCAAGAGCCTGGCCGACGCCCTTCTTCTGATGCTCTGGCCTGACTGACAGAGGTCCTAGGCCATACCAGTCGTCGATTTTTCCGTTGATTGCGACGGGTGAGAACGCTACGTGGCCGATTACTTCACCTCCCTGAATCGCAATCAGCGAAATGGTCAACGCCCCAGCAGCCCTCAACGCGTCAATGATCTTGCTCTCCGTTTGATCGCTGTGAGGCAAACCCTTGAAGGCCGACTCTGTAATGAAACGGATGATCGCAGCGTCCGAAGGACGCTCCTGTCTAATCTGCATATTGAAGAACCTATCAAAGAACCAAACTACGCGACCGATCATGGTACTGCGCTCAACGCAGTCGCGGACAGTTGCGGCTATGCGTCCCGTGAGTTCGAGACGATCAGCGGATTCTCGCAATCTCTAGCATGTATCGATGCTAGAGCAGGCCGGCAGATAAACGCAAGCTCTTCAAATGTCGCCTTCTGGGTGAATGACAGCCCAGACGATGCGGGCGGTCTTGTTGGCGTGCGCGGTTGCAGCCTGTCGAGCTGGTTTGCGTGCAAGGAGATCAACCAGGCGCGGATCGACGCTCTTAAGCTTGTTTTTGGCGTACCGGACAAGCGACATCATGCCGACGAACAACAATTTGCGTAAGTAGCGATCTCCCATCTTGGTGATGCGCCCGAGACGTTCTCTGCCTCCGCTGGAGTTCTGACGCAGGGTGAGGCCAAGCCAGGCGGCGAACTCGCGACCCGAGCGGAACTGACCGGGATCGGTGACTGATACCAGCCGCCACAAATCATGACGCGGTCGCCCACTTGCGCTGTGTGATGGAGG
>ENA-UOWO01004775-UOWO01004775.1-activated-sludge-metagenome-genome-assembly--contig:-NODE-4775-length-14769-cov-21.680576_pt1 | contig 14769 bp, 11 predicted proteins | sample MGYA00238148_ERZ761564 | MGnify/ENA primary metagenome ERZ761564 (study PRJEB28885, sample SAMN05720194) | activated sludge metagenome | isolation source: Anaerobic digester | place: USA...
GCATGAACAACGCCAGGGAAATCGGCGAGGCCAGGGTCTCCGCACTGCTGATCAGGTTTTCCGTCCCCGCCATCGTCGGTATGGTCGTCAACGCCCTCTACAACGTCGTCGACCGGATATTTATCGGGCAGGGGGTGGGCTCCCTTGGCATCGCCGGCGCGACAGTGGGTTTTCCGATCATGCAGGTGCAGATGGCTTTCGGCATGCTGATCGGCCTGGGCGGCAACGCCCTGGTCTCCATTCGCCTCGGCGAACAGCGCCGGGAGGAGGCCGAAAAGGTGCTCGGCAATGCCCTGGTTCTGATTACCGCGATCTCCCTGCTGCTGACCATCCCGAGCCTGATATTCCTCCGTCCCCTGCTGCGCCTCTTCGGTGCCAGTCCGGTGAGCATGCCCTACGCTGTGGAATACATGCAGGTCATCATTCTCGGCACCGTCTTCGCCGGGGTTGGGTTCGGTCTCAACCATTTCATCCGCGGTGAGGGCAATCCGCGCATGGCCATGAAGACCATGTTCATCGGTGCGGGACTGAACACCCTGCTCGATCCGCTCTTCATTTTTGTCTTTGACATGGGTGTGCGTGGGGCGGCCATCGCCACGGTGATTTCACAGATGGCCTCGATGACCTGGGTGTTGCGCTATTTTTTCGGCCGGGGGAGTCTGCTCAAGATCCGGCCGGCCAATCTCAGGCTGGACAGGGCGATCGTCAAGAAAATCGCCGCGATCGGTTCGGCTCCCTTCGCCATGCACATCGTCGCCAGCCTCTACGCCGTCCTGCTGAACAACCAGCTGCAGCGATTCGGCGGCGATCTCTCCATTTCGGTGATGGGAATCCTCAACAGCATCGCCATGCTCTTCCTGATGCCGATTTTCGGCATCAACCAGGGCAGTCAGCCCATCATCGGCTACAATTATGGCGCCCGCAAGTACGACCGCGTGCGCACGACGGTCCGGCTCGCCGCCGCGGCGGCCTCGGTGGTGGCCTGGACAGGGTTTCTGGTGGTGATGTTCTTTCCCGCTCCCCTGATGCGCCTCTTCAATCCCCGCGACGCCGGGCTTATCGCCATGGGTACCCACGCCATGCGCATCTTTTTCATGGTGATGCCGGTCATCGGTTTTCAGGTGATCGGTTCCAGCTATTTTCAGGCGGTCGGCAAGCCGAAACAGGCGATGTTTCTCGCCCTGTCGCGCCAGCTGATCTTCATCATCCCCATGCTGGCCATTCTTCCCCGCTTCTACGGACTGGATGGGATCTGGATGGTTTCCCCTGTCTCTGATCTCCTCTCGGTCCTGGTCACCGCATTTTTTCTATGGTATGAAATCCGTCAGCTCGGTCGTAAGCACGAGGCCGGACTAGGCGCCGATCCCGGAGCGGCGGGTCCGGTATCGATCCCGTTCAAGGAGGAGGTTGACAAAGTTGGAGACTAGCATGGTACGCAGGGCTGTGATGCTCATTTTGCTCATCGGGGGGGCGGCCATGGTGAGGGCGCAGAGCAGTTATCCCGATCAGCATTTCGTCATCGAATCCGGGGATTCCCTGCTTGCGCACGCCGAAAGTCTCGACCGGGTGGTCCTCTCGGCCGACCGCAGGAGTCTCAGGCTGGAAGACGGGGCGACGAGCGGTTTTCTCATCCTCAAACCCTGGCAGGCGCCCTGGCCTTTCGACGAGGGGCTGCCCTCATGGAACGGCACGGCACCGGGCGACAGCGGGGGCTTCCGGGTGCTGGTGCGCTTTCCCTATCTCAGCGGCTGGTCGCCCTGGCTCGATGCCGGTTTCTGGAAGGCCAACCTTTGGCCCGGCAAGAAGACCACCTTTGCGGGCGGGGAGATCGATATCGACATCGCCCGCCTGAACTATTACGCCAGCGCATGGCAGTTCGCCGTCGAATTCAAGCGCAGCACGGTGGCGGTGACCTCCCCCTCGATCGCCCTGCTCTCGTGGTTCGCCAGCGACAGCCGCACCACAACGGGGCTGGATTACGCAGCCATCCTCAGGGACAAGCCCGAGGCGATCTTTGTTCAGACCAGCTTTCTCGCCCAGTACCGCATTGATCCCGAGATCGGGGGGAGCATCTGCTCGCCGACCACGGTGGCGATGATTCTGCTCAGCTTCAACATCGCCGTTGATCCCCTCCAGTTCGCCCGGGATACGCGCGACCCCTACTATGGCCTTTTCGGGGTCTGGCCGCGGGTGGTGCAGAATGCCTCCGAGTACGGGGTGAGGGGGACGGTCACCCGCTACCGCAGCTGGGGCGAGGCGCGGGAGGTGCTCGCGCGGGGCGGCCGCATTGGCATGTCGATTGGCGCCCCCCTTTACAGCGGCCACCTGGTGATGCTGGCCGGCTTTACGGCGAATGGGGATCCGATCGTCCATGACCCGGCCCGCACCAACACCGGCTACGGCTACATCTATAACAAGAACGATTTGTCGCACGCCTGGTTCGACAAGGGGGGCGTCGCCTATACCATTTTCATGCCCGACAGCACGGCCTCGGGCGTGGAGGCGCCGGCCGCCGGGCGGGAGGCCCCCGCCGCTTTCGTGCTGCGGCAGAACTGGCCCAATCCCTTCAATGCCTCGACGACCTTCGAGTACGAGCTGAGCCGGGAGGGCTATGTCGAATTTCACATCTGCGATCTGCTGGGAAGGCGGATCATCACCCTGGCGGAGGGGCGGCAGCCGGCCGGGCTTCACCGGCTGCGCTGGGAGGGCAGGGACCACAGCGGCATGAGTGCTGCCAGCGGGGTCTATCTCTACCAGCTGCGTGTTGAAGGAGGGGAGGTGCGCACGGGCCGGCTGACGCTGATACGCTGATCGTTCGTGCTTTACTGCGGATGCGCGGCCATGCAGGTGAGGCCGGGCGCGCCGCCGGCATAAAAAAGCCTCCGCTGCCGATGGGCAGGGGAGGCTTTGCTGTTGTAGACCCGGATTGAAGGGCTAGTCGGTCATTTCCAGGGCGGGCTCGATCGGCCCATCCTCAGGCGGGGCGGTGAAGCGGGCGTAGCCGGCGATCTTGCGGATCGAGTTGGAACGGTCGAGGATGGTGACCTTGCGGGTCTTGCGGGCGGAGGCGGCCTCGAGCACATAGAGGCTCTCGCCGACCTTGCCGAGAAAAATACCGACATGGGTGATGCCCTTGTAGCGATGGCGGGCGCGCCGGGTATTCCATTTGAAGAAGACCAGATCGCCGGGGGCGGGCTCCTCATTTTTGTCGACCAGGGTCAGCCCCATCTTGCCCTCTTCAGCGTATTTGTACTGGGTGGCGGCGACGCGGTTAAAGACCTCGTCGACCAGTCCTGCGCTGATCATGGCCATGCGAGTCAACATGCCGCAGTCGGTCGTCTTTTTGCCGTCACCGCCGAGGCGGTAGCGCAGGCCGAGGAATTGGGCGGCGTGATAGACCAGGCGGCCGGTGAACCCCTGGGGTTCGGCAAGTTCCTGGTCGTTGCCCTCCTCAATGGCCAGCAAATAGCCCGCGGTGGCCTGATCGACGAAGGAGCCGTCATGGCCGAGGTCATAGACCAGCTTGAAGAGGGTGAGGGATTTGATGGTGGCTTCGTCGTAGTGGCCGTTGGTCTTGAGGGGGAGTTTGTTGTTCCAGCGCAGCAGGGCCTCCTGCATGCGGTGTACCGGGCCGGCGGAGGATTCGTCGTGGGCGCCTGAGCGGAGGCCGGCGAAGGGTTGATAAAAAGTGGAGTCCGGTCCGGAGATCGCCTGAATTTTCTGGCCGAGTTCGAGGCGGAGGCGCTGGATGGCCAGCTCGGGGATGATTTCGGGGGCGGTGCTGTCCGATTTAAAGGTGATGGGGGAGGCTGTCCGCAGTGCGTAGATAGCGGTCTCGGCGGCGATGATTTCAGCGGCGATATCAGCGGGTGAGCGCGCGGGTGCGCGATCGGGGTTGAAGACCTGGATGGCGCCTGCCAGTGCCGAGGTGGAATCGCTGGGCAGGGCCTGGAGGCCGAGTGGGGTGGCGGCGCGCAAAATCAGCAGCAGTGCGATGAAACCGACTGGCGAGGCGCGATGCCGCCTGATAGCTCTTCTGGCGGCGGCCAAAAGGCGCGCCGGAAGAACTGGCCTGTTATGGGCGGTGCAGGGGTATGGGGGTAACTCGGGCCTGTAACAATCCAAGATTAGCCGCTCCTACATTGGTCCGATGCCTAACTCTGTGCTGTCCAGCAATCTCCCCGACTATCAGCCGCTCAAGGCAGACATAATTTTGTGACATGTGACAAAATTTATTAATATTCGGCGTCAAAGTCAAGCTTTTTGGTGTGGTTTTCCGCGCCGGAGGCTAGTTCCGCCCTTGCGGGCCGGCCGAGGCGAGGAGGCAGCCGCCGGCCCTGCTGAAAAGCGGCCGCTTTTTCGATTGCATTTCCCTGCAAAAGTATGTAAACTAGAATAATTCTTCAACTGAGGAGCTGACGTGATCACCCGAATAGAACTTGCCCAAAAAGAACAGTATCATGATGCCGAAGGGAAGGTCATCCTCGCCGGGGCGCGCGATCTTGGGGTCAGGGCATTAACGGCCGTCCATGCCTTCCGGGTCTATTATTTTCTCGGCGAGCTCACCCCTGCCGAGCAGGAGCTCATCGCCGTCAGGCTGCTGGCCGATGCTGTCACCGACGACTGGATCATCAACGCCCTGCTGCAGCGCAGTCGAGGTGAATTCTGGTCCGCCGAAGTGGCCCTCAACCGCGGCGTCACGGACATGGTGGCCGAATCGGCGCGCAAGGGGGCCCTTGATCTCGGTCTGCGCGCCGTCGAGGCGGTGCGGACGGCCCGGCGGTACGAACTGTGCGGCTCCCTCAGCGCTGCGGAAAAGGAACTCATCGCCCAGAAGTTGTTGATGAACAAGGTGGTCGAGCACCTCCACCAGCCCGGCGAGCGCCTCTTTTTTCCCGCCGAGGAACCCCCCTTCGAGCTCATCCATGTCTCCCTGCTGCAGGCCTCCGGCGAGGAACTGATGAAGATCAGTCGCGAGCGCGACCTCTTTCTCAACCTGACCGAGATGGAGACCATCCAGGCCTATTTCCGATCCCTGCAGCGCGAGCCAACCGATGTCGAGCTCGAGATGATCGCCCAGACCTGGTCGGAACACTGCAGCCATAAAACCCTCACCGGCCTGGTCGAATTCGAGGGGCGTGTTATCGACAACCCCCTCAAGGAGACCATCTTCCGCGTCACCCGCGAGCTGAATTTGCCCTGGTGCGTTTCGGTCTTTAAGGACAATGCCGGTATCATCGAGTTCGATGACGATTATAATGTCTGCTTCAAGGTTGAGACCCACAATCATCCTTCGGCGATGGAGCCCTACGGCGGGGCCAACACCGGCATCGGCGGGGTGATCCGCGATCCGATGGGTACGGGCCTCGGGGCCAAGCCGATCATCAATACCGATATTTTTTGCTTCGGCCCGGTCGATCTGCCCCATGACCAGCTGCCCCGAGGCGTCCTCCATCCCAAGCGGGTGATGCAGGGCGTGGTCGCCGGAGTGCGCGACTATGGCAATCGCATGGGCATCCCGACCTCCAACGGGGCGCTCTATTTCGATGAACGCTATCTTGGCAATCCCCTGGTCTACTGCGGCAATGTCGGCCTCATCCCTCGTGACAAATGCGAAAAACAGGTGGTCCCGGGCGACTATATTGTCGTAGTGGGAGGGCGCACCGGCCGGGACGGCATCCATGGCGCCACCGCCTCTTCGGGCGAGCTCCACAGCGAGAGCGAGGGCACCTGGAGCGGAGCGGTCCAGATCGGCAACCCCATCGTTGAAAAAAAGCTGGTTGATACCCTGATGCAGGCGCGCGATCTGGGACTCTACCGCGCCATCACCGACTGTGGGGCCGGCGGCCTCTCCTCGGCGGTGGGTGAACTCGCCAAAACCACCGGCGCCGAGGTCGACCTCGAATTCATCCCCCTCAAATATCACGGCCTCACCTATATGGAGATCTGGATCTCCGAGGCCCAGGAGCGCATGGTGATTTTTGTCGCGCCGGACAAGCTCGAGCAGGCCCTCGCCGTCTTCGCCGCCGAGGATGTAGAGGCGACTGTCATCGGCCGCACCACCACCGACCACAAAATCCGCCTGCGCTATCGCGGCCAGGTGGTGGGCGAGCTGGAGATGGCCTTTCTCCACGATGGCCAGCCGCGCATTGTGCGCAAGGCCCGCTGGGACCCCCCGGCCATCGCCGAGAGCGAGGGGGCCCAGCCCGCCAGCCTGGGGGAGATCCTCCACCGCATTCTCGCCGCCCCCAACGTCTGCAGCAAGGAGTGGGTGATCCGCCAGTATGATCACGAGGTTCAGGGCGGCAGCGTCTTGAAGCCCCTGGTGGGGGTGGTCAACGACGGCCCCGGCGATGGCTGCATCACCAGGCCCCGCCTGGAAAGCCATCGCGCGGTCATCCTCGCCAACGGCCTCAATCCGAAATACGGCCTCATCGATCCCTACTGGATGGCGGCCTCCGCCATCGATGAGGCCCTGCGCAACATCATCGCCGTAGGCGGACGCCTCGAACGCTGCGCCCTGCTCGACAATTTCTGCTGGGGCAACACCGACAAGCCGGACCGCCTCGGCGGCCTCCTGCGCGCCGCCCAGGCCTGCTATGACATGGCTCTGGTGCTGGGCACTCCATTCATCTCGGGCAAGGACAGCCTCAATAACGAATACAAGACCGAGAGCGGCGAGAGCATCGCCATTCCGCCAACCCTGCTCATCTCCGCCATCGCGGTGATGGAGGACTGCCGCACAGCGGTTTCGATGGACCTCAAGCGTCCGGGCAACGCCCTCTATATCCTCGGCGAAACCGGCAAGGAATTGGGCGGATCGCACTATTACGAGGCGATCGGCCACAGCAGCAGCGCTGTGCCCAGGGTCGATCCCGCCCGCGCCCGGGCCCTCTTCATCGCCCTCGCCGACGCCGTCGCTGCGGGACTGGTGCGCGCCTGCCACGACTGCTCCGAGGGCGGCCTGGGCGTGGCCCTGGCCGAGATGGCCTTTGCCGGGGGCCTGGGCGCCGAGGTGACCCTCTGCGACCTGCCCAGAAGCGCCGATCTGCTGCGCAGCGACTGGGCCCTCTTCTCCGAATCCAACAGCCGCTTCATTGTCGAGGTCATTCCCGGTAAAGAGGAGGAGTTCCGCGCCCGCTTCATGCAGCTGCCCTGCGCCCGCATCGGCGAGGTCACCTCCGGGCCGCGCCTCCGCATCCGCGGTCTCACCGGCGAGCTGGTGGTGGACGAAGCCATCGACCTGCTCAAGAACTCCTGGCAAGAAACCATGAGGTGGTGATCCAATGACGAAACCAAGAGTACTGGTCCTGCGCGCCGCCGGCTCCAACTGCGATATGGAGACGCACCATGCCTTCGAATATGCCGGCGCCCGCGCAGAGATGATCCATATCAACCGCCTGCTGCGGCAAGAGGTGCGGCTGGCGGACTATCAGATCCTCGCCATCCCCGGGGGCTTTACCTACGGGGACGACATATCGGCGGGCAAAATCCTGGCCAACGAACTCCGCTACAAACTGTCCCAAGAGCTTGCCGGCTTTCACCAGTCCGGCAAGTTGATCATCGGAATTTGCAACGGCTTTCAGGTGTTAGTAAAAGCGGGACTTTTACCGGAGCTGGATCTGGACGCCGGACAGAAAGTCACCCTCGTCCACAATGATTCGGGTAAATTCGAAGACCGCTGGGTCTACCTTAAGGTGCTTGAGAGCCCCTCTGTATTCACCACCCCGATGCCGGAACAGGTCTATTTCCCGGTCGCCCATGCGGAGGGAAAATTTGCGGTGAGCTACCCGGCCGTTCTGGAACGGCTGGAAGCCAATCACCAGATTGTTTTTCGTTATTGCGCTGCGGATGGCGGCTCCGCCGCCTATCCGGCCAACCCGAACGGTTCAGTTCGGGACATCGCCGGCATCTGTGATCCCACGGGTAGAATCCTGGGACTCATGCCCCACCCGGAACGGCACATCGATCCCACCAACCATCCGCGCTGGATGCGGGATGGGGCCGCCCGGGAGGGCGACGGCGTGGCTATCTTCCGCAACGCGGTCGCCTATTTCCGGTAACCCTGCGCTCGGAGTCCGGAGAAGGACGGCTCCTGTCGGGAGGTTTTTATGGCGGATGACATCGGACCCATTCTGCGCAAGTGGCACTACTCGGCCAACGATATGAATGTGCGCCTCATCCAGGGGGAGGATGGCCGGCAAAAGCTCCAGCTGCGTCTCGATCTCGGCCTCCTGCAGATGGAGCTTGACGGACGTCCGGACGGCCGCCGTCCTCACCATTTCGAATCGTACTACAGCTATTACCTTCACAAGTCCCGGCTGGCCAAAAAGGAGGGAGCCAGGAGCTTAAACCTGACCCCCTTCGACTGCTGGCTGCTCCAGCAGGAGGCCATCCAGCTCTACCATCGCTACGTCGCCCTGATGCGTCTGGGGGATTTCGGCCGCGTCCTTCGAGATACCAAACGTAATTTGCAGCTTTTTGATTTTGTCGGCAGCCATTCCAGCAACGAGACCATCATCTGGTCCTTTGAGCAGTACCGTCCCTATGTCATCATGATGAACACCCGCGCCGCCGTCTCACAGTGCATGGAGTTTCAGGATTATGACAAGGCTCTGGAGCAGATTCGGAAGGGGAGGAGCAGACTGAGGCGTTTTTACCGCATGCACGGTGAAAAGGCGGGGGATGAAAGGGTGGAGCTGGAGCTGCTGCAGGAGTGGGCTGTGGAGATCCGCAGCAAACGGCCCATCAGCGACCGCGACCAACTGGCGCGCGAACTGCGACGGGCTGTCCGCAGTGAGGATTACGAACGGGCGGCCCTGCTGCGCGATATGATCTTCGAACTGGAAAAATCCATCAATCCCGTTAAATCCGAGTCCGGTTTCAATTCCGCACAAGAGGAGGATAACCCGTAATGCTAAATGGGAAAAGAGTCGCCATTCTGATCGGCCCCCAGTTTCACGATGAAGAGGCCACTGCACCGCGCAGCTGGCTGCAGGAACGGGGTGCTGTTGTCGATTTGATCGGCCTGGACCGATCGGAGCTGACCGGCAAATATGGACGGATCACCCTGCGGCCCGACCTCGCGATCGACCAGGCGGAACCGGGCCGCTATGACGGGCTGATCATCCCCGGCGGCGGCGCGCCCGAGCGCATCCGCGTCCATGATCAGGCCCTTGAGTTCGTCCAAAAGTTCTGGCAGAGCGGCCGCCCCGTCGGGGTTATCTGCCACGGGCCGCAGGTGCTGATCTCCGCCGGCTTGCTTGCGGGGGTGACCACCACCTGCTATGTCGGCATCCGCGATGATGTCAAACTGGCGGGCGCAAACTATGTCGACCAGGAGGTCTGCGTCGACGGCCAGCTCATCAGCTCGCGCAAGCCGGAAGATCTCCCCGCCTTCAACAAGGCCTTCGGAGAAGCGCTGGTTGGAGAGGGCGAGGATAAATTGGCCGATGCCCTGAGCGCCCTGGAGATGGCGATCAGCCGCGAAAAGGGCGCCCAGGAGTTCTACGCGGGCGTGGCCGAGGTGCTGGGCGTCGAGGCCCTGCGCAACAAGTTCAAATATCTCGCTGTGACCGAGCAGGGCCACTTTGACCAGCTCTCCGAGCTCTATGCCCGCATCGCCGGAAAAAAGCCGGCGGCACCCCTGATGGCCACCGAGATCAGCGGCAAAAGCGTCTCGCCGGATATCACTGCCACCGAAGCCCTCGATCTCGCCATCTCGGCTGAGCAGAAGGCCTACGAGTATTATCGCCAGATGGCCCTGCGCGCCGGAAGCGAACGCGCCAGGGAGATGTTCGAATTCCTCGCCGCCGAAGAGATGGAACACAAACGGCTGCTCTCGGTGGACAAGTCCCTGCTGGAGGGCGGCCAGGCCCATTTTCAATGGGCGACCCATTTTGACATGCCGCCCGGCATGGAAGACCTCTGGTAAGGCGGGGGATGCACTTTTAGCTCATGCATCATCGGGAAAGGCGCGGTCGTATGAAGCGAATCAACCTGTGGGTGGTGGTGATTCTTCTCGGGGGGGCAGGCAGCGGGTTATCCCAGTATTACGATGGCGGCATGGGATACTACGGCCAGGAAGGCGGCCGCTTTATGGGGGGGCTGGGTTTCGCCAGCATCTCCGAGGGCGGGGAGACCAGAAACTATCTTTCGGTCGCTTTCCGCCCGGAATTCTGCTTTGGCAAGATCGGCGTCGGCCTGAACATCAATCTGCTCTACGATGTTGAGGGGGGCGGAATCCGCACCAGGGACTGGGACAGCAGCTACGACTATTTCCGTCTTTTGCGCTACCTCCGCTACGGCCGCAAGATGGACAAGACCTATGCCCGCATCGGCACCCTCGATGCCGCCCGTCTTGGCCACGGTTTTATCGTCAATTATTTCACCAATGAAGCCTCGTACGACAATCGCAAGATCGGCCTGGAGCTGGATCTCGACTTCGGCGAGTACGGATTTGAAAGCGCCGTCAGCAACCTCGGGCGCAGCGATCTGGTCGGACTGCGCGTCTACCTGCGCCCGATGTACACCCTCGACATCCCGGTCCTTAAAAATATCGCCATGGGGGCCACCTATGCCGCTGATTTCGACCCTGACGTCAATGCCGGCAGCGATGACGGCATCTCCGTCATCGGCGGCGACCTCGAACTGCCCCTGGTCCGCTCCCCGGTCTTTACGACCATGCTCTACTTCGATTATGCCCATATCCGCGGCTACAGCTCGGTGGAACACAAATCCCGCATCTTCGGCGCCGGCAAGGCCCTTGGCCTCTATGCCGGGATCAGCAACCTCTTCGGACTGGCGGAAGTCTCTGCGCGCATCGAGCGCCGCTGGCTGGGCAAGGAGTTCATCGCCTCCTATTTCGATCCCTTTTATGAGATCGACCGCTTCAGGATCGTCTCCGGCGACACCTTGCACAAGGCCGACGCCCTGCTCGGGGTCACCGAGGAGACCCGGGGCATTTTCGGGGAACTTTACGGCGGGCTGCTCGGCAACAAGGTGCGGCTGCTCGGGATGATGAGCCGCCTCGATTCCCAGCCTCACAGCGGCAAGCTGCACCTGGCGGCCGAAGCCCCCGATCTGGTCCCGGTGCTGGCCGCCCACATGACCTATGACAAGGGCTATATCGAAAAGGTCGGGGATCTCTTCTCCCTCGACGACCGCAGCGTGGCGCGCCTGGGGCTCGGTTACAAACTGAAACCCTATCTCATCGTCTACATCGATTACATCTGGACCTATGTGGAGACCGAAGAGGGCAGCCATATCTACCGGCAGCAGCGCCGGATCGAGCCCAAAATGGTCTTTTCCTACAACTTTTAACCTCCCGCACGGGAGGCCGCATGAGCGGATGAGCCGGAGCAGCCGGCTTGTCCCCGGGGTGGGGGGCCGGGTGAACAAGAGATGGTTGACTGCGGGGGTGCTCCATGGCCTGGACCCGCTTGCAGCGGTTGGGCTCTCTGGCCCGGCCGCCGGTCGATTTTATCTATCCACCGCTCTGCCTGCTCTGCGATGGCTACCTGCAGCCCGCGGAGGAGTTGATCTGCCGCACCTGTTTTCGCCATCTGCCCCAGCTTGAAGATCCCGACATCCCGAGCCTGAGCCTGCGCACCCCGCTGCGGCAGCCCCTCTATTTCGAGCGCGCCATCTCCCTCTACGACTATACCGAAGCGGTCGGAAAGCTCATCCATTTTTTCAAATACAGCGGCGGGAGGACCCTCGCCCGCCCCTTCGGAGAGGCCCTCGGGCTGGCCCTGCTGGACGGCGGCTATACGCCTGCAGCGATTGTGCCGGTGCCCCTGCATCCAGCCCGGCGGCGCGAACGGGGTTATAATCAGTCCGAACTGCTGGCCCGGGCGTTGGGGGCGGTGACCGGCCTTCCGGTCGAGCCGGAGGGGCTGCGGCGCGTGACCGCTACTGCTCCGCAGGCGCGCATGGGACGGCAGAAGCGGCTGCGCAATCTGCGCGGGGCCTTCGCCGCCGGCCTGCACTTCGACCCCGCGGGGGGCGAAATTGTGCTGGTCGATGATGTGCTCACCACCGGGCACACCCTCGATGAGTGCGCCCGGGTGCTGGTCCAGCAGGGGGGCGGGCGGGTGATCGCTGCAACCATCGCACGGGTGCGCTGACTTTGGCGGCAGATGGGGAGGGAAAGGGAGGGAACGAACCGCTGTTTTGCTGCGTCGGGAGGCGCTAAAGTCAATTTTGCCGCTTGACATTTTTGCTTTTTTTGCGTAACTTTATGTTCATTATTTAGCCGCTTTCAAGATCAAATAAAGGAGACTCACCATGGCTATCAGAATGGGTATCAACGGATTCGGGCGCATTGGTCGCCTGGTTTTTCGTGCTGCCGTTCAGCGCAAGGATATAGAGATCGTTCAGGTCAATGATATCACCGATGCACCGACCCTCGCTCATCTGCTCAAGTATGACTCTGTTCACGGGGTTCTCAAGAACGACATCCGCGCCGAAGGCGAGTATATCGTTTTCGACGGCAAAAAGGTCAAGGTCTCCGCGGAGAAGGATCCCGCCAACCTGCCCTGGGGCAAAGAGAACATTGATATCGTGGTCGAGTCGACCGGCGTCTTCCGCAAACGCGCCGAGGTGGCCAAGCATCTGGAGGGTGGCGCCAAGAAGGTGATCCTGACCGTTCCGGCCAAGGATGAGATCGATGCCACCATCGTCATCGGCGTCAATGACGAAGCCCTGAAGCCCGAGCACAAGATCGTCTCCAATGCCTCCTGTACCACCAACTGTCTGGCGCCGGTCGCCAAGGTTCTGCACGACGCCTTCGGGATCAAGCGCGGTTTCATGACCACGGTGCACGCTTATACCAATGACCAGCGCATCCTCGATCTGCCGCACAAGGATCTGCGCCGCGCCCGCGCCGCCGCCGAGTCGATCATCCCCACCACCACCGGCGCCGCCAAGGCCGTCGGCAAGGTGATTCCCGAATTGAAGGGCAAGCTGGATGGTTTCTCGCTGCGCGTGCCGGTTTCCGACGGCTCGGTCGTCGATCTGGTCGCCGAACTCAACAAGGATGTCACCATCGAGCAGGTCAACGCCGCTATCAAAGCCGCAGCCAACGGCAAGCTCAAGGGCATCCTCGAGTACACCGAGGATCCCATTGTCTCCATCGACATCGTCGGCAACCCCGCCTCCTCGATCTTCGACGCCCTCTCGACGATGGTGCTCGAGGGCACGAGCAATTTCGTCAAGGTCGTCTCCTGGTACGACAATGAGTGGGGCTACTCCTGCCGCGTCGTCGACCTCGTTGAAAAAATGGGCAAGATGTAATAAAACTGTTGGCTTTTCGACAATTTTTATGTAACTTTTTGGCGCCGGCGGGGAAATTCCTTTCCCGCCGGCTGCCGGACAGGTGTGATACAATGCGCAAACGGATTATCGCCGGCAACTGGAAAATGAACAAGAGCGTCACCGAGGCCGCTGAGCTGGCCCGGGCTGTCGTCGAAGGCATGAAGACGGCGACAGAGACGGAGGTGGTGCTCTGCCCGCCTTTCACTGACTTGACGGCCGTCGCCGCTGTGATCCAGGGGACGCCGGTCAGGCTGGGCGCGCAGAACCTGCACTGGGAAGAAAAGGGCGCCTACACCGGCGAGGTGTCGGCGGCCATGCTGCTCTCGGCGGGATGCACCCACGTCATCATTGGCCATTCGGAACGCCGCCAATACTTCGGCGAGACCGATGAATCCGTCAACCGCAAGGTCAAGACGGCCCTCAAGGCGGAACTGATCCCGATCGTCTGCGTCGGCGAGACCCTGGCCGAGCGCCAGGCGGATGAGACCGCCGCGGTGGTCGAGCGTCAGGTCCGCGCCGCCCTCGAGGGGCTGACCGATGCGCAGGTTGCGGGGCTGGTCATCGCCTACGAGCCGGTCTGGGCGATCGGCACCGGGGTGGTTGCCACTACGGAGCAGGCCCAGGAGGTTCACGCCCTCATCCGCGCCCTGGTGGGCAAACTCTGCAGTGAAAGGGTTGCCGCTGCGCTGCGCATTCAGTACGGGGGCAGCATGAAACCGGACAATGCCGGCCAGCTGCTGGCGCAGAAGGACATCGACGGCGGCCTGATCGGAGGGGCCAGTCTGGATGCCCGCTCGTTTCTCGACATTGTCTATGCATAGCTGATATTTACTGGAGTTCGCATGTATACCGTATTGATCATTCTTTTTGTTCTGGTCTGCATATTGCTGACCTTTGTGATACTGATCCAGTCGAGCAAAGGCGGCGGACTGGCGGGCTCGTTCGGCGGCATGGATACCATGGGTACACTGTTCGGCGGAGGCCGAGGCAGCGCCCCCTTTCTGCAAAAGCTGACCATGATCCTGGCTGCGGTCTTTCTTGTCATCGCACTGGTTATGGGCTTCATGACCCGCGGCGGGGTGAGCACCCAGTCCCTGGTCGAGCAGGAGCGCGATCGCCTCAATTCCTCTCCCGCGCGCACGCTTCCGCAGATCCCCAATCAGCCGGCGCAGACGCCGGGCAAGTAAGAGTTCACATCGCGAGACCCTGCATTACAAAAGCCGAAGTGGTGGAATTGGCAGACACGCTATCTTGAGGGGGTAGTGCCCACAAGGCGTGCGGGTTCAAATCCCGCCTTCGGCACCAGCTTTCGCCAAGCGAATGCAGGAAATCGGATGCACGACAGCCCACCTGGAAAGGTGGGCTGTTTTCACATGGGGTGAACCCAGGCAACGGAGAGAAAGGCGGTATAATGGCAGACTTTACCCGTCGTGATTTTATTCGCATCGGCGC
>ENA-UOWO01004776-UOWO01004776.1-activated-sludge-metagenome-genome-assembly--contig:-NODE-4776-length-14769-cov-5.168479_pt1 | contig 14769 bp, 11 predicted proteins | sample MGYA00238148_ERZ761564 | MGnify/ENA primary metagenome ERZ761564 (study PRJEB28885, sample SAMN05720194) | activated sludge metagenome | isolation source: Anaerobic digester | place: USA...
ACTCCGAGAATGTCGGCATCTTAAAGTTGCGAATGTATGCTTCCTCATTTATTGGACCATTAACGAAGACATAGAGTAGAGTACCAACTTTTTGACTGATGCCTGATTGGGACTCGGTGAGTTGATCAACTTCGGCAGTATCAAGCTTTTCTGGAGTAGGCTGGTGGGTAATCATGGCGTAATGACCGCCTGGCAGGGCATCAGCAGGAATCTCAATCACAACTGAGAGTGCCTTGACTTCATTAGCTTGAATCGTTTGAGAGTTGGGAGCGATGGTGACCCAGTCTGCTAGGCTCCAGCGGGTGGAGGTTGATTCGGTAATTGGCAAGGGAGTGGAGCCATCAGCGCCGATCACAAAGTCTTGAGCTTGAGACACAATATTGATTTGGGTAGACGAGGAGTTTTTTACTCGGATACTAGTCTGGAGTGTTTCGCCAGGATCACCTTTTAGTGTCCCATCGTCACCGAGGCGAGGAGGGATAGCAGTTAGGGTTACTTGATTTTCGTCGGCACCTTGGGCAAAAACAGAAGCTAGGTAATGAGTTTTCCCCAAAAACACCAAGCCGGCAGTGAGCAAGGAAAAGGCGAACAATCTAGAGAGCTGGGATTTAGTTTTGTCTGGGCAGGACATATATGGCTTAAAGTTTATATTTACTAAAATGTCGCGGTGGCAGTGTAGGTGACGTAGTTAGAGTAAGTACCGGCTGCTTGGAGAGCCGAGATAATCGCTTTGTAGCAGACATAAAGATTGTGATTGTCGGCCACGGAGGTGTGAGTCATGATTTCTTGAGGTGATTCAGTAATGGCGTTTTCATCATCAGCAAACTGACGGAAACAAGTGCCAGCACCCGTACAGGCATTAACACCATTGCTAGTGTATTGAAATGCCGGTGTGGTGCCACTAGTGTTAACATCATGCAATGAAAACGCAAATCCTTTAACGGCTGTCTGAGACCACTCTGCTGAATAGGTATGAGACATATTGGATGTATTACCCACTGAATCTGGGATACACTCAACACCAGTGTTGTCACCCAAACAAGTACCACCGTTTCTACCCAACTGATCATTTTCAATGGCCGTGACCACGTAGCCGTTGCTGGCGTTAGTTGAGACCGATAATCCTTGAGCAGCATAAGTAAAACCATCGATCGACAGGTATCCAAAAGGTACTGACGTCGGAGTAGTAGTCACAGAGGTGCTGAAGCCACAAGCAGAAGTGCCCGAGTTCAAACCCAGAATCCGAAAGGTAATCTGGGGAGCCACTTCAGCAGTGATGCGCACCGCCTCGACTACTCCAATCGCTACTGTGCTGAAGTCAGCCACGGCATCGGTGCTATCTAGATGTTGAATGATTGGTCTGTAGGTATCGGCGTAACCCAATGAGTGGGTAGCTTTTTTGGGAGCTGGATTGATGACCGAGCTAATAATGATCGGGTCGTTGGTGACACCATCGAAGTCGGTGCCGATCGCGCCGTTGCCAGTATAGCTACACTCGTAGGCATGATAATCAACTCCGTCAAGAGTAACACTGTTGGCGGTAGCAGTTCCGGCGGCAAAAGTGTAACCAGTAATGCTAGTTGGACAAGTGACGGTGGGGGCAACAGTACCGAAGTCAAATGCCCCACCATCTGGAATACCGTTAGCCGCCTCAGTATTGTCTGTAACTGCAGGCAGAAGTATCCTGAACGAACCGTTCGCAATAGCATTAGTCGTAGAAAATCTAACAGTTAGTGACGAAGAGCTGGTGGCGACCAAGTCATCTCCAGCAGTGGCATCACCTGTATCCAAAACAGGGTCAATATTGACGGTTGAGTCGCTAACCACGTCAGTGACTGAGTATAAAGTAGCGGTATTATCGGCACCAATAGTCAATAGTTCGTCACCAATTACCAGTTGAGCCGAAGAGGTAGAAGGCCAGGAGCCAGCGGTAGTGGTAATAACAAGTTGTGAGGTGTCGACAGTGTTGCCTGCTGCCAGCGACCCGCGAAAAGATGGCCGAGAGTTAGAGAGAGTGATTGAGACATCACCAAGATTAGCTGAGCGAGTGTCGTCAATGTATCCAGCTACGAGCACCCCAGAAAGACCGATTGTTGCTAAGATGCCTAGTCTGAGGATAATAGCTTTTAGCATATTTAGACAACAAAAAACCCGCTACTTTGTCCATTGTAGTCAGGTCAATGGGCACTTTGCAATAGGCAATTTACGTTCTACTCTTAAGTAAATACCAGGCTAATTGGGTCAAACCAAAAATTAGTCCGATAAAGAGAACGGAAATTGGTAGAGCAAAAAAGGCCTGTTGGAATTTTTGGGTAGAAAGGTCAGGGTTGATTAACTCAATCTCCAGTTGGTAGGGACCCAGGAGAAATTTTGGAGTAAAAATAAACTCAATCGGGGTCAAAATTCCGTCCGGATTGGTGGATGTCTCATCCAAGTTTGCTCCATATAACTTCCTGGTTTCTTGTCCCAAGACGACCATAGGCATAATATTTTGTTCATAAATACTGTCACCGTGCCAATTGATGAGTTTGGCGCTGCCAGAGGCAGACGTGGCCTGGATACTTTGATTGGTAATTGACGGAGAAAAATTAATTGGGCGAAAACTATCAACGATCGGTCCGATGCCAAACTCGGTGATGCTTAAGTTGGTGTCTTGGTCTGTCTGCGAGACCAAGACTATCAAGTTGCTGCCGATTGAGGGCAGGACGTTAGTACTATTATTTGTGTTGGGAATAGCAGCTGTTTCGTTTTGTGGTAAAACAGATTCAAAGAGAATAGTCAGGTAGTACTCTTTTTCTATCGCGTCGCGTGGCGGAGTAACTTTGATACTCAACTGGCTTTTTCTGCCAGGTGGGAGAGTGACGGCGGCAAAGCCCTGGGTGGGAAGATCTAAATATGAGAAGGTCAGTTCTGCTTGAGGGATAGCTTTCCCCTGATTTGGGATGAAATCCACAAATTTGGGTTTGAGCGTCAAGGCAGTCTGGCCGGTGTTTTCCAGAGTGACGATATGAGTGGCCGAAGTACCGGGCCTGACTCTAAGGAAGGCTACGGGGGGAGTGATAGAAAGATCGAAGACAGATTGGGCGCTGCTGGGGCTGGGATGAGCCACCAGCAGCGCCAACAATATATATAGTAGTAATTTTGCTCTGATTAGCGGTTTGTTAGCCAAATATCTGCTTATTTTATCTATTATCATGATTAATATCCTGGCACAGCCACGTAAATTACACTGGTTTGATAACGGCCGGCCGCTTCCGATCCGGACAGGCCGGCCTTGTAAGTCACAGTACTTTGCCTCTCGAATGCGGCGCTGGTAGTACTCATAATTGCTTCCATTGGTTCGACTGGAGAAGTAGCGGCTTTGTTGGCAAATTGGCGGAAGTGATCGCTAGAAATAAAGTCTGAAGCAACGTCCGCGCCTTGGACATTGAAGCCAAAGCCGCCCACAGTAGTGTCTTGCCAGAGTGCAGCCACTGTTTCATCGCAATCATTGTTGTCGCAAGTGGTATCAGGAATAGCGTTACTGCCGTCGATGGTTTGCAACGGATGAGCTTCATAAGTATATATAGTGTAACCACCAGCATTGGGAGCGTTGACGAGCAAGGTGTGAGCGGCGGTGTTATGCGCCTGGGCGGTGAGTAATCCCAGATTGATATTGGTGTTACTGATTACAAACCGGAATGGTTTAATCTGGTAAATATACTGGAACCCACTGCCTAGGAAGTAGTTGGAAACTCCGTACTCACCATATGGTCCAGCAAAGCTTTGTCCCACCGTGTCTGTGACGGTGTAGGTATCACCAGATTTTTCTCCTGATGTGATATTAAAATTACCAAACTGGATGATGTAGGAATCTGATTCGAGATTCTCAGCTAAAACTTGATTAACGAAAAAAGAAGGTAAGATGATGAGTTGCGTCAATGCCAAAACAAAAATCCAGCGCCAATGAGCGGTTTTTTTGTGGTTTAACCTCATACTTTTGCCTAATTTGCCTATTTATTTATCTTGCTTAATCTGCTGATGCAGCTGCTCGAGCTCGTCATGAATTTTTGGCTCACAGCGGAAGTAAGTCGTTTGCCAAGACTGAAGTTTTTGCTTGAGATTAGATTGAAAAGTTTGATTCTGTGCCAGTTGATCTGTGGCAGCTTGCAACTTAGATTGATACTTTTCTAGCTCGCGGTGAAGCGACTCGATTTCGTTTTTTTGGGTTTGCAAAGCCTGCGTGTCTTCCCGGAGTGTTTGTTTTTTGATGATCACTTCCTCATGTTGCAACTTGGCAAACAAAAAGAAAACCATTACGATTGGAAGAGTTGCCAGATGGACAAATACGCTCAAGTCAAGAACTGGTGACAAACTCAAGTGAAACAGGGCGGCTCCAGCCATGACCGCTGTCGCCACCGATGGTCTAGTGCTCATTACCAAAAAGAATAGGTGAATATAGGTCAGCGGATAAAGGGGTGAAGTGAGATTACCAGTTTTACCGATCACCAGTAGCAAGCTAAAAGTGACGAAAGCTAGCTCAAATGAGGTTTGTCCTGGCAAGAGATGCCAGGGCTTGGTTTTTTTGAGGACAAAGTAACAGATTGTCGAAATTGCAACTGCCTGAATCGAGTAGGGGAGAAGGAAAGGAGTGCGCAACCACAGATAAGCCAGGGTAACTGCGGTGAGGAGTACCAGGGCGTGAAGGGTTGGGCGCATATAATCATCATACCAGCCCAAGATATTTTTTCCAAAACGATTCTGCCATGTTATACTTGCTTACTCTGGTATGAGGATATTCATGGATAAAAATGAGTAAAACCAAAGTTAGTTCACCCGCCAAAGTTTATGATCCGCCCAAGTTTGAGCCGATTTGGCAAAAACAGTGGGAAAAACTTGCTTTGTTTCAAAATACTCCTGAGCATTTTGATCAATCGAAAGAAAAGTTGTTTTTATTGTTCGCGTTTGCTTATCCCTCTGGGGCGGGCTTACATGTAGGACACGTCGAGAGCAAGACAGCTCTCGACATTTTAGCTAGATATTACCGGATGAAAGGCAAACAAGTATTTTTTCCCGTCGGTTGGGATGCGTTTGGTTTGCCAGCAGAAAATTATGCTGTCAAAACTGGGGTGCACCCGGCAATTACCACCAAGAACGCAATCAACACCTTTCGTTCCCAAATTAAGCGCTTGGCCATTTCTTACGATTGGGCTAATGAATTAGCCACTAATCATCCAGGTTATTACAAATGGACGCAGTGGTTGTTTCTTGAGCTGTTTCAAAAAGGTTTGGCTTATCAAGCACTTGGGGCGGTCAATTGGTGTCCGTCGTGTCAAACGGTCCTGGCTAATGAGCAGGTAGTCGAAGGGAAATGTGAGCGGTGTGGGAGTGAAGTGGTGCAAAAAAACCTGAAACAATGGTACTTCAAAATTACGGAGTATCGCGATGAACTGATTGATGGGTTGGCTCAGGTGGACTGGCCTCAAGCCACCAAGCAGCAGCAGCTCAACTGGATCGGCAGGAAGTCGGGCATCAACATTACTTACCCGATTGAAGACTCGACTGGCAAAGAAATTGGCAGTGTTGAGTGTTTCACCACCAGACCCGATACCAATTTCGGCGCCACCTTTGTGGTGTTGGCGCCTGAACATCCCTTGGCGCTTGAGTTTGCCCAAAAAAACTCGGAAGCAGCCGAGTATCTGGAAAAGTCCCGAAAAAAAACTGAGTTGGAAAAACAGCAGGAAGGTCGAATTAAAACCGGAATTAACACTGGTCTGGTGGCCGTCAATCGACTCAATAGTCGCAAGTTGCCAGTCTGGATCTCCGATTTTGTCCTCGGTGGATTTGGTACCGGAGCAGTCGTGGGAGTGCCCGGACATGACAAGCGTGATTTTGAGTTTGCTCAAGCTTTTGGAATTGAGGTAATTCGGGTGGTGGTGGCCCAAGATGGTGACAGCGCGGCGATTACCGATATTTTTCAAGTACAAGAAGATCAAGGAAAAATGATCAACTCTGATTTTCTTGACGGGTTAGATATTCATGTGGCTCAACAACAAATAATGGATCATTTGGAAGAGAAAGGTTGGGGCAAAAGGGTAACAACGTATAAGTTACGTGATTGGTTGATTAGTCGACAGCGATATTGGGGGGCGCCGATCCCGATCGTGTACGATCCGGATGGCGCCCCCCACCCAATTGACACTACTTCTTTACCCTGGCTTTTGCCCACTGACGTTGATTTCAAGCCGACCGGTGAATCGCCACTTACTTCTTCTCAAGAGTTTCAGCAACGAACAGAGCGGTACGTGGCAGACAAGTATGCCGAGTTGATCGAGCAAAAGGGCTGGGACAAGTCAGGCAAAGGGTGGCGTCCGGAGTACGATACGATGGATACCTTTGTCGATTCGAGCTGGTACTACCTGCGCTACGCTAACTCTAGAGATGAGCAGCAGTTTGCCGACAGTACTCAATTGAGTCGCTGGCTACCGGTTGATTTTTATATGATTGGACCAGAGCATATTGTGCTGCACTTACTATATTCGCGGTTTTTTACCAAATTTCTTCGCGATCAAGGATATCTCAAGTTTGACGAACCTTTTCTCAAGATGCGACATCAGGGAATGATCTTGGGTCCTGACGGCAGGAAAATGAGCAAGAGCAAGGGTAATGTGATTAATCCCGATGAAATCATAGAAAAATTTGGGGCCGATACTTTGCGTGTTTATGAAATGTTTATGGGTCCGATCGAGACGGACAAACCTTGGGATCCTCGGGCTGTGATCGGGGTGTATCGGTTTCTCAACCGAGTGTTCAACTTGGTTGAGTTGGCGAGTGGGATTAAGCCAGATCTAGAGAAACAGGGTATCCAGTCAAGTGATGGAGTCAGGCGCAAGCTCCACCAAGCAGTGGCGAAGCTTGATCATGATCTACCTAAGTTGAAATTTAACACCGCGATTGCCAGTCTGATGGAGTTGGTTAATCTTTGGGAAAAAGTTGGCGCCACAGCTCTTGATCGAGATAATTTGCTTATTTTAATCAAGGCTATGGCGCCGATTGCCCCTTTCCTAGCTGAGGAGTTATATCAATTTTTAAACTCGGGAGATCAATCTTTTCGCAGTGTTCATCTGCAATCTTGGCCGGAACACGACCCTCAGTTGGCCAAATCAGAAATAACAATTATTCCTATTCAGATTGATGGTAAGGTTCGAGCACAGTTAGAACTCCCAAGTGATCAGTTGGGGCATGAGCACAGTGCTACCATTTTGGACCAGGCTTTGGCACTTCCCGCAGTCAAGCGGTGGTTGGACCAGGGCGCCTTGAAGCAAAGCATGTATATTGAAGGCAAAATTGTGAGTTTGGTGTTAGATCACAGTTAAGTAAAGAAATCGGCTTTAACATCTCAATTGAGATGTTTGAAACGCAGTCCCAATCTGGATTTTCTCTGCATCAATTGAATTTTGTGATGTTGAGTGGATTATTGGGACTATTCCTTGGTTTAATTCTGGCAACAGCGGGAGTGGTGATTGCGCTTAGTGAGAGAAAAGAAGGTGCTAACGCAGAGCTTGATTCAAACCTGACTTTGCATATCACAGGTGCAGTGAGATCTCCAGGTGTTTACGTACTGAAACCAGATTCAAGGCTCCAAGATTTAGTGGATGCAGCAGGTGGTTTGAGCATTGAAGTTGATCAAGAGTATCTAACACAGAAGCTCAATCTTGCCCAGAAAATTGCCGATGGGCAAAAAATATATATACCAATTAGAACTGAAGTTTACGACGTTGATATTACAAATACAAACGGTAGTCAGAGTGGGGGGTTGGCAATGTCAAAACCAACCGAAAACAACAACATAAATAAAGAAGTAAGTACTGGCGCTGGCTTGATTTCGATCAATCAAGCCAGCGCCACTGAGCTCGAATCTTTGACCGGTATTGGCGCGAAAAGAGCAGAAGCCATTATTGCTGGTAGACCATATCACGCGATTGAAGAATTGCTCAGCAAAAAAATTATCAGCGAAAGCATACTTAAAGAAATTAAACCTCAAATTAAGTTATAAAACCCAAATATGCAACTATATCGAACCGAACAAAGTAACAAATTAAAATATAAGCAGTTATAAGATATATACAAAGAGTACAAAAAATATAGCAACCCATAATAAATAAGTGCAACTAAAGATAACTATATTGATATTAATAACAATATTAATATTAACGCGGATTATTCATATATATGAATATTATCGCAAAATTGATGATAACCGAAACATCTTGTTATACTTGACAATAAAGGAATACCCAAAGACTTGTTGGTTCAGTACCGAAGGTTTTTTGTTTCAACTTAAGGATTGCACTCAGTACCCTCTGGCATCGCGATTGCAGATAATTGGCAAACGGACTGGTGTGATTGCTAACAGTAATACACAAACAATTTTGCTTGAAATTGAGCATATTATCACAGTTAATTCGCAAAAAAATCTTATTTTATTTTCCACACAAAAGGCGCAAGAGTTACTTTTTTCATTGCGTCTCAAGATTTACTCAAGATTGGCTCTGTATTTGCCGGAACCGCTGTTTGGTTTGTTTTTTTCATTGATTTTCGGTGGAAATTCGCATTTAGATCCCGAAACTAAACAAATTATTACCCAGATTGGTGTGCAGCACCTGATTGCTGCCTCTGGTATGCAAGTTTCTCTTTTAGTCGAGTTAGCAGCCAAGATCACTTTTAATCTTCAAAAAAAACTGCGGATACCCCTCTTGTTCCTGGTTATCGTGACTTATATCCACTTGGCTGGGCTCTCGATTTCTGTTGTCCGAGCTGGTTTGATGCACTCTCTTCGCCTAGTTTCTCAAATGTATCTCAAGCAGTACTCAATATTTTGGTCATTGGGCGTTGCTGCCGCGTTTGTGCTACTCATTTGGCCAAAGTTTTTTTTTGAAGCTGGCTTCCAGCTATCTTTCTTAGCTGTGTTAGGGATTGTTGTATCCTTTTCCCATACTCAGCCTAATCGCTCTCAGTTGCAGCGACTTGAATCGGGCGACCTGACTGATCAGCTTCAACAGGAGTCTGTTACAAATACCTGGGTTCAATCGTCTTTAGATTACATCAAGAGTTGTTTGCAGTTGACCTTGGTTGTTAACCTCTGGATTTGGCCGGTGCTGTGGTATCACTTTGGTGAATTGAATTTATTTGGTTTTGTTTCGAGCCTGGCGCTGATCTGGTTGCTGCTTCCAATCTTCATTTTTGGCTGGTTATTGTTGACCGTTATATTAATTTTGCCCGTTGGACAGTTTGCGTCTGTAATTGAGAATTTTTTCCTTCCTCCGGTTTATTGGTTAATGTGGTTGTTTGAGTGGATTTTTGAGTTTCTAGCCAAATTTAATGGCTGGTCAGTTTTGTTAGGCAAGTGGAGTTGGCAGCTGACTCTCAGTTGGTACGGACTACTAATTCTGATGTTAATTATAAAAAACAGAGTGAAAGCGCAAGGATGAAGCTGAAGACTGCACTCATTATTTATTTACTATCAGTTTTCTTAAACGCTGCCTACCGATTGACAAATGTTGCGCAGAAACAGCTTGAACTAATCATATGCGATGTGGGTCAGGGTGATGCGATTCTGATTCAATCAGGTGCAACTCAGGTGTTGATCGACGGCGGACCAGATGCAGCAGTCATGCATTGCCTAGGAAAGCACATGATGCGTTTTGATCGGGTTATTGAGTTGGTAGTAGTCACACATCTGGACTCCGATCACATTGCCGGTTTAATCCCAGTTTTATCGACTTATCAAGTCAACAAACTGATGATTGGTGATGAGAGCAAAGAAACTGACGATTTTAATGACCTTGAACAGCTTGTCCAGGCAAAGAAAAGGTTGGGAATGGGGCTGATTAAGCCAGTTCATGGAACTGAAATTGTGCTAGGAAAAGCTCGAAAAATCCAAGTAATTAATATATTCTCCGAAAATATATTACAGGACTCAGGGATAAGTGAGCTAAAAAGAACTGCAACGATAAATGACCGATCTATCGGACTTTTATTAGTGTGCGACCAAGCGAAAGCGGTCTTGATGGCAGACATTGAGGAACGAGTAGAGCAGGCAATGGTAAGTTTTAACTTGCTAGATGATGTTAACCTACTGAAAGTCGGGCATCATGGGTCTAAATCAAGTACCAGTGAGGCATTGGTGCGGGCGACACGACCCGAAATTAGCGCTATAAGTGTGGGTAAAAACAATCATTTTGGCCACCCTTCTCCTCAAGTAATTTCCCGCTTACTCGAGTATGGCTCGACGGTCTTGAGAACAGATCAAGAGGGTGACCTAGTTTTCCGGTGCCAAGCTGATCATTATCAGATTCAGTAATCGATTAAAGATGATCAAACTTGACTAATTATTGTTAAAGAGCGCTAATTTTCCATCCTTTCATACTAGTGATATGAGTGTCAAGTGGTAATTTTCTTCTTGTGAGGATAATGCAAAGAAATTAATGCATAATCTATCCCATAACATTGATTCCGGAATAGAGTATTCGAGCTAATCAATATTATGGTAATTATACTATAGACATAATGACAATATAATCGTGTCTGAGTAAATAATTACACCAAGAAAAACAGACGAAAACTGCCACTGATAATTATTCTAAGAGTAAAGAAGTTGTTCGGAATATTTTGGTTTTTGTTAGGTTTAGATCTCAAGTGAAATATTTTTATTGATTTCACTAAGCAGTCACCTCTTTTAATTTGTTACAATACTGATATGTCTACTCCCACTATCTCTCAATTAGTAAAATCTTTAGAGCAGGATTTGGTGGCAGTTATTGCAGATCAATATCGACAAAAACTATCTGTCAAACTGAGTTATCCCAAGGATTTAGTTCATGGTGACTTTACCACTAATGTGGCTTTGAGTTTGTTTTCGCGACTAAAAGGAAGTGAATACAGGGACGAGTCTCCATTAGCGGTGGCGCAAAAGCTTGTCATAGTTTTGAAAGAAGGTTTGAAAGAGAAGAAGAGTGGATTGTCAGACTCAGTTATTTGGATCGATCGGGTAAGCGCAGAGCAACCCGGATTTATTAACTTCTGGTTAACGAACACATATTTACACCAATTAAATTCTTCGATCTCATCTGGTACTGACGTCGGGAGGTACTTGTCTAATAATCTAAGAGGAAAAAAAGTGATCGTGGAGTTTACCGACCCAAATCCGTTTAAGGAGTTTCATATTGGTCATTTGTATAGCAATATTGTTGGCGAGGCGATTTGTAGGTTACAGGAGGCTGTTGGGGCGCAAGTAAAACGCGCCTGTTATCAGGGAGATGTGGGCATGCATGTGGCCAAAAGTCTCTGGGGAATGTGGCAAAAAAAAGAGCAAATCGCCGAACTAAGTTCTCAGCCGTTAAATAAAAAAGCTCAGCTTCTTGGTCAGGCGTATGCCTTGGGCGCCAGCGTCTACGAGACTGACGCTGGCGCCAAACAAGCCATTCAGACAATCAACCAGATTGTTTACGAGAATCTTGATCTTGGTCAAGCAGCTTCAACACCTGTGGAACAGAATACGGAGTTAAATCCTACAGAAATTATGGAGCTGTACCATCTGGGCAGGCGGTGGAGTCTGGAGTATTTTGCCTGGCTTTACAATCGCCTCGGCATGAAGTTTGACTACTTCTTTTTTGAAAGCCAGGTTGGTCGAGAAGGAGTAGCAATCGTCAAGGAGTACTTGACCAAGGGCGTGTTTGAGACCAGTCAGGGCGCCATTATCTTCCCCGGCTCGAAACACGGTTTACATGATCGGGTATTCATTAACTCGCTCGGTCTGCCTACCTACGAGGCCAAGGAGCTTGGCTTAGCTCCGACCAAGTATGCTCAGTACGCTTACGATCGCTCCATTATCATCACCGGCAATGAGATTGATGAGTATTTTAAAGTGCTGCTCAAGGCTATGAGTTTGACACATCCGGATTTAGCCGAAAAAACTACTCACCTTTCTCATGGCATGGTCAAGTTGCCAGAGGGCAAGATGTCTAGCCGGACGGGTAAGGTGATCACTGGCGAGTGGCTGATGAATCAGGCTACGGAGCAGATGGTAGACCGATTGCGTTCAACTCGTCCAGAGTTGAACGCAATCAAACAGGCCAAAATCGGCTCAGAAATTGCCCTTGGAGCCATTAAGTATGCTTTGCTCAAATCGAACATCGGTGGGGATGTAATTTTCTCGTTTGAGCAGTCGCTAGCTTTTAGTGGTAACTCCGGACCCTATCTTCAGTACACCGCGGTTCGCTGTATGGGGGTATTACGGAAAGCTACAGCTGCTTTGCAATTAAGTAGTATAAGTATACTTATTGATCTACTAAAAGATATTAAAGTAGATAATGATCAGTTAGAAGCAAAAACTAGTTATACAAGTTTAGATAAAGAATTATTAAGATTTATTGCGCGATATTTTGATACAGTAGAAATGGCAGCAGAGAAGTACGCTCCTCACTCTTTGACAGAGTATCTTTATGAGTTGGCCCAAAAATTAAATTATTGGTATGACAAGCAGAAAATTATCGAGCTGGAATCTGGTCAGCTTACCCAGTCGGCTCAATTAAAGTTATCGTTAGCCCTGACCGCTTATCAAGTACTATTTCATGGTTTGAGTATATTGGGTATCAATATTCCAGAGGAGATGTAGGATGTTAAAGCACCAATTAAATAAATTAGAGTCTGGATTGGAAGTAATCAGGATACCAATCGATACTCTACCATCTGTGACGGTTTTGATACTCGGTAACACGGGCTCTCGATATGAGACAGCAGTAGAACAAGGACTGGCTCATTTTTTCGAGCACATGGTATTTAAAGGCACCAAAAAATTCCCTTCAGCCAAAACCATTTCTGAGTTGATTGATGGAGTGGGAGCAGAGAGCAACGCGTTTACCAGCAAGGAGTTTACCGGTTATTACATCAAGGTGAAAAGTGACCATATTCAGTTGGCTCTCGATATACTATCGGATATGTTGCTGGCACCCAAACTTGATGAAAGTGAGATCAAAAAAGAAAAAGGTGTGATTATCGAAGAGATGAACATGTATCTAGACACACCGATGCGCGATATCGGTAATCTGTTTGATCAATTGGTGTTTGTTGACCGGAGTATTGGTCATGATGTGATCGGCACCAAGCAAACTGTCTCTGGTATGAGCAAACAGAACTTTATCAATTTTCTAGACAAGTGGTATGGTTTAGCTAATTTGACACTAGTGTTGGCTGGTGACGCGCGAGTGCTAAATCAAGCTCATCTACTTGACGGAATTGACAAACTATTTACCAGCAAACTGACTGGCGCTGATCGAGTCAAGAAGCGAGTAAAGATAGGAGATTTGTTGGGGCCGGCGCCGCTGCGGCGGCGCCGGCTAATCATCCGCAAACAAAGAACCAAGCAAGTGCATTTGATGCTGGGTTGGCCAGGCATTGCTAGAAATGATAAGCGACATTACGCCATGTCTATTTTGGCCAATATCCTTGGTGGCAACATGAGTTCTCGATTGTTCAGCGAAGTGCGGGAAAAACGGGGTCTATGTTATTACGTCAACTCTTCGCCAGATTATTATCACGACACTGGCACTCTGACCGTGGCAGCCGGTGTCGACCCGCAGCGGGTACATGAGGCGTTGTCAGTAATAATTGATGAGTGTGAGAAATTGGCCAGTGGCAAGGAGCCGCTGAGTGAGAAAGAGATGACCAAAGCCAAAGAGAACCTGGTGGGAAATATGGCTTTGTCGTTTGAAGATAGCATGGCCGTCGCCCAATTTTTCGGTTTAAAACAAGTGCTAACCCAGAAAATCGAAACTCCTGAAGAAGTGATGAATCAAGTGAGAGGGGTGACGTTAGAGTCGGTCCAAGCTCTAGCCAAGGAAATTATCCGCCAGCCGCAGCTGCGGCTGGCGGTGATTGGTCCTTTCACCGAGGCTGAGTTCAAGCGTTACGTTGAGTAAATGTCTCGAAGAAACTCGTTTTAATTTTGCAAAAGAGTAGCTGTATAATTCTCTATAAGAAGGAGTAAATGATTATGAAAAACACCCGCACCGCAGTTTTAGTCAAACCAGATGGTCTACAACGTGGCCTGATTGGCGAAATTATCAGCCGGTTTGAGCGTAAGGGTTTAAAACTAATCGGGATCAAGATGGTGAGCATGACTGACGCTCAGCTATCTGAGTGGTATCAAGAACACCAGGCAAAAAGTTTCTTTGGCGATCTCAAAAACTTCATGGGAAGCATGCCGGTAGTGGCAATGGTCTGGGAGGGAATTGAGGCAGTGCCAGTAGTGCGAAAATTAGTTGGTACTACGGTTGGTCGCGAAGCTGAAGCCGGCTCAATCCGCGGTGATTTTGGCATGAGCCGACAGTTCAATCTGATTCATGCGTCCTCGTCCGACTCGGACGCCGCCCGCGAGATCGACATCCTGTTTAACGTCGACGAGCTATTTAATTACTCCGGCGCCATGGAGTGCGTGGTATACACTGATGAAGAAAGAGAGTAAAAATTATTTGAGTTAAAAATATGCAAGAGTCAAAAGATCAAGCTCGAGGAAAAGAAAACAATCCTGATAAAACTATTCGAGAGAAAATCGATAAATTTTGGACCAATTTAGACATTAATAATCCGTTTGCAGTGTTTGGTGTAACATCAGAGGGTTTGGAAAGAGAGGGTGAAACATTTTTGAATGCGGTTTATAAGGCCAAAATAAGAAATTATCACCCTGATTCAAATAATACAAAAGACGAGAATTTAATTAAAGAATTAACC
>ENA-UOWO01004780-UOWO01004780.1-activated-sludge-metagenome-genome-assembly--contig:-NODE-4780-length-14759-cov-8.558555_pt1 | contig 14759 bp, 19 predicted proteins | sample MGYA00238148_ERZ761564 | MGnify/ENA primary metagenome ERZ761564 (study PRJEB28885, sample SAMN05720194) | activated sludge metagenome | isolation source: Anaerobic digester | place: USA...
TTGATTTGATTTTTACTTTTGATCCAGGCATACATAAAAACTTCATGGCGCAAAAATGAGGTGCAGGCCTGTGGCAATGACCTTTATGTACCTGCTTTTTCCGGCTACTTTAACTATACAAACAGAGCATTACAAAATTTTTCTCCTGTGTTTAAATAGAAAAGTGGCTGTTTATTAATTCACCAGCAGCATCCTTCATACCCGCTTTTAATAATGGTCAATACCATTTTGAAGCTGCCATTGGGCCTTGTAAAATTTGTTTCGTGTGCCGGTACTACAATGGAGTCGCCGGTGAATATGCTGCAGGCTTTACGGAAAGATAGATTACTATTTGGCAGAAATTCCCGTCCAAACTACATTCAGTACCACCACAAGCAAGGCTAAACCCAGGATGGCGTGTGCGGTGTTTCCAACATCAAACAAAAGAGCAGCGATCCAGGCTGTCAGCAACATTACTGCTACAATATTTAAAAATGGTTTCATATCTTTTTTCACAATTAATTGTACTGTCTACTTGTTATAATGGCCGGTTATTTCTTTCTGCACAGCCTTTGCCAGCAACCTTTATAAGTTCATTTTCTGAAGCTGTGTGTAAAATTTCACAGGGCAAAGGTTGGGATTTAACTGGGGAAAAAATTATACAATTGAGGGAAAATGTTACAACATTCACACATCTTCAAGTGGTATGCGCTTCTTCCTATTTGTTTTTTAAAATAAGAAGGAGTGAGGCCGGATGAAAACTGGCTGGAAAGATGCGACACACTGCTATAAGTAAGTTTATAGGATATTTCAGGAAGATTGAGTTCGACATACAACAACAGTTCTTTTACCTTTTCAATTTAGTGATTGATGATAAAGTATTCCACGATAGTGCCGGTTGTTTTAGAAAATATATGGGCGAGGCAGGTATAATCAGGCTGTAATTTTTCGCTGATATAATATGAGTTTTTACTTTGGGGATTTGTTGCCTGTCTTTTTAGGGTCGTGGGCCATTTCTCCTGGTGATCAAGAGGAAGCATTTATTTTGATTCCACTTCACCTAAAGTTACCTCTGATTCAAAGTAATGATTTGTATTATTTGTGTTGGAGCGTTTTTTGTTAGGGTGGTTTTAGCACTTTTAACCCGGTAGTTCTCAAAAATTGCCTTTAATATTTTTGCTGAGCAGCAAAAATTCATTGGGTTTTCAATGCCCATGTTACACGGATGTCAATATTTGAAAAAAGCCTAAAACCGTCGTCAAAAAAATAACAGTCTACAGTAAATAGCTTCTATCCCCAAGACCAAATTTTTTAAAATTTCAGCAATATGAGAGCATTACTACATTGGACCATCATAATTCCTGTATTGGCCTGGGTATTGTTTTTTACAGGCTATATCAATGGGCATGCCGCGGTGCAGGCCGTGGCGGGCATACTGCTTATGCTGAGTGTGATGTCTGCGGTACATCATTCCGAGATTATTGCCCACAAAGTAGGTGAGCCTTTTGGTACCATTATTCTTGCTGTTGCCATTACTATTATTGAAGTGTCCATCATTGTATCACTGATGGTTGCCGGAGGTAGCGAAACACTTACGCTTGCCCGTGATACGGTGTACTCTGCAACCATGCTGATACTAAATGGTATTGTTGGCCTTTGTCTTTTTATTGGCGGACTAAAGCATCATGAGCAAACCTTTTCAAAGCACTCTATCACTATAGCGCTCGTATCCCTTGTTTCTATTATAGTCTTTACCATGGTGGTGCCTACCTTTACTAAAACTGTAGAAGGACCATACTATTCCCCTTCTCAATTGGTTTTTGTTTCCTTTGCCTGCCTTGCGATATATGGCTGCTTTATTTTTGCACAAACAATCAGGCACAAAGAATATTATCTGATAGCCGAAGAGGGCAACCCCGCTCCTGTGCAAGAGGCCGCTTCCGAAAAGCCATCCCTGACCCTCAGCCTGGTTTTTTTACTGGTTAGTTTGATCATTGTGGTACTGCTGGCCAAAACACTCTCACCCACAATAGAAAAAGTGGTATTGAGCTATAACTTACCCAAGACATTAGTGGGCGTTATCATTGCTGGTATCATATTGTTACCCGAAGGTATTGCCGCTATTAATGCTGCCTGGAAAAATAAATTGCAAACCAGTTTGAACCTTGCCCTGGGTTCGGCGCTGGCCAGTATCGGGCTTACCATCCCCGTGGTTTCCATCGTATGCTATGTATATGATATGAAAATGGTATTGGGTCTTGATTATACATCTATTATTCTGCTGGCACTTTCAACATTCACTGTAATGCTGTCTTTAAATACCGGCAGGAGCAACGTTGTGTATGGGGTTGTGCTGCTGGTGAACCTGATGGCTTTTATTTATCTAACTATACAACCTTAATCAACAATGCGGTTGATATTTCTCATGGCGTGGCCTGCCGGATGTCATAATTCCCGGGTTGAACGGTTGGTAGTTTTGGGCAAACTCTTTTTATGCTTTTGTATGTTTTTGTCCTGTTGTTATTTGTGCATGGCTGTATTCACCTGGTAGGTTTTGCAAAGGGATTTAACGGGAGGGTTATTCCACTGTTGACAGACAATATTTCAAAAAGGGCGGGAATGCTGTGGTTTATTTCATCTATGTTGTTTTTTGCGTCCACCATTATTGTTTTACTGCATATCCGGCTTTGGTGGCTTCTTGTGCTGTTGGCACTTATATTTTCAGAAAGCCTGATTATTGGCAATTGGCGGAATGCCCGGCCCGGTTCATTTATCAACCTGCTTATTCTGTTATTGCTGCTGGTATTGGTAAGCAAATAACTGCGTTTTGCTTAGCAGGTTTTTTTTGCCGCTTATCTAAAACCTGCTTTGCAATATAAAACCCTGGTATAAAAAATACCATGCACAGGTACTGGCAGGTGCAATTGAAAATGGGAATAGTGAAATACGGTTTGCGTCCTTTCAAAAACGACTGACAAAAAATATGGCAGCTGTTCCGGCAGAATTGATAGAAGAAACACTCCGGTCAACAGACGACGTATCCAACCCCAAATGGCGGACTTACAACGAAAGGGGAGGAGGGTTTACTTTTAGCTCTGTTGTTTTTACGTTAACTGGTAAACGATCCATACAACTGGCTTTTGGTTCACCTTATCATATGGAATACAAACAATACTTTTTTAGCAATTACTGATTCACGGTTCTATTTTATACAAGATCAGCCTAATCAAAAGTGGAGAGTCAGGGTGAACATTCAATGGATATGATTTTCTTTTTACTAAATGCGGCGGCGCTATAATTTCTTTTATTTCCCCTGCTTTCATCCCAAGTAAAGCTTCATCTACTGCCTGGGTTGCCTGGTTGGCACCGATCTTTACTTTTACTGGCCTGCCTGTACCCTCATTTGAAAAAAGCACGGTGCCATTTCTGTAGCTGGTAGTTTCAAACAGCCATATTTCCTTTCTGGTTATTGTACCGGGCCCTTTTCCTTTTTTGAGAACCCGGTATTGCCAGCCGGAAGGACTCTGCCGTAGAACATGGGCAGAACAACCTGCGAAAAATAAAATGGCAAAAAGCAGGATCAGTTTACGGTACATGATACTTTTATTCATGGGAAGGAAATGCATTGCCACGATGGCAGGTATGGCAGGTGATCACATTTAAGAGATGATCCGGCTTTTTAGGGATCGTATCATAATTAAAGTTTTGCTTATTAATGTCAATGGTCATCCGCATCATACGGCGGGCATTTTCCTTCATGCCATTGTCTGCGGCAAAGTCAAGCGGTGCATTTTCAACCGGGGTAAGACCAGTGATGTCTTTTACTTTTACATGGCAGAAATCACAGGATACTTTCAGCGCCCTGTTATAGCTGTCCATCAGGCTGTCGAGTTGATGTTCGCTGATATTTTTCGGCAATACTTTCAGGTTTGTAAAATTGCCTTTTGGGGGCACGGTGGCTGCGGTACCCAATACAATAAGGGCTGCAAGTACTAAAATAGCGGTAAAGGTTTTTTTCCCGGACATAGTGGTTGGTTTAGATGTTTTATTTTTTTGCCTTCTTTTTACAATGTTACATCGCTGCAGCAGCAAGTGGCTGTAAATAATAGTAAAAAGAAAGTAAATAAGTGTAAAATTCGCTGACTGGTGATGCCAGTAACTGTAAAATTCTAATTTTATCATATGAAAATACGCATTCTCGTTCTGCTGGTGGCGGCGCTCAGTATCATACTGGTAGTTTACAGCAGTGTAATCACGGGCGGTTCAAAATATGATGCAACCAAGCGGGTGATCGCTTTACGCAAGATTGCACATGAAGTATTGCTTCTTTCCGGCGACAGCCTTTCAAAAGTATTGCCGGTAAAGGAAATGTCGGCACAGGAATTTCATATTTATCCCGAAAAGGCCTTTGCCCTCTCACCCGATTCATTTGTAAATATTGTAAACAAAGTTGCAAAGCAGTATGGCCTGCAAAAAAGTTTCACGGCCAACATAGTAAAATACCAGCAGGAAGAGACTATCTACGGTTTTGCAGTGGAGCCTTTTCAAAAAGACAATAGTGCTGCCTCCTGCCTTGGCAGAGATCTGCCGGTAGATCATTATTATCTAAGTTTTGTTTTTGCTGCACCGGAAAAAAACTTTTTTGATCATCCGGGTATTTTATCAGGAGGGGCGGTTTTACTCCTGGGTGTTTTCTATTTGTTTTTCCGGAAAAAAAGAAAAGCCCCTTCTCAATCCCCGGCTGCGGGTGAATCAGGTATAGAAGTGAACAAAGGAGAATATATATCTATCGGGCAATACAGGTTTTACCCACTACAGCAACAGCTTGAACTGAATGGTGAAAAAATCACCCTCACTGTAAAAGAGACAAGGGTGCTGCAGATCCTTGCCGGCAAACCCAACAGCATTATTGAAAGAGACAGCATTCAAAAAGAAGTATGGGAAAATGAAGGTGTGATAGTGACCCGTAGCCTGGATATGTTTATATCCAAACTCAGGAAAAAATTAATTGCAGATGAGCTAGTAAAAATTGTTAATGTGCATGGCAAAGGGTATAAACTGGAAATAAACAGCTGATACAACCCATTAGAAAAAATGCCATAAGCTTTTTATTAAAAAACTAATGCATCCTGCATTGGCATGGAGGTTTACCCACAGCTTGTGGAATAAATACAACAGCGCATCTCATTGCTACCGGCGCCGGTTTTGAGTTAATATTTTATCACTTAAAACCAAGATTATGAACAGCAATGCAATCCTTTCAAGCGATGTGCTTGATATTCTATTTGACAAACGAAATAAAAGTTATGGCGCTTATACCCTGCGTAAATTTTATCCCAACAGGGTTAAGATTTCACTACTTATCATGTTAGGTCTTTCCGCCATTTTTTCTGCCTTCACTTTTTTGCCATCAAGTAAAGTTGATCCGGATATTTATGGAACCGGTGAAGAAACGATCATGACAGCTGTGTTGGAGGAAAAGAAAGAAATAGTCCAGCCAAAAGAACAACCTCCGCAGCCTAAACAGCCAACACCTACCCAGCATTTAACAGATAAGCTTTTGGTAGTAAAGGATAGTGAGCCTTCCACTATATTTAACAATATTGAGAACATGGAGGTTGGATTTGCTACGGATACAAGCACTGTATCGCCCGGCCTGGAACCCGTATTAAATGTTGGAGGTCATACAACTACAGAAGCACCACCTGCACCTGAAGCCGAACCCGATATTAATATACCTATCGACAATCCGGATGTTCCCCCGTCATATCCAGGTGGTTTGATGGCGCTGAGAAATTTTTTGGAAAGAAACTTGCAGGCGCCTGATGAGCTTGCAGAACCAGTACAGGTAAAAGTAAAATTTGTGGTGAGTAATGATGGTCATTTAGAAAGTTTTGACATTGTACTGGATGGTGGAGAAGACTTTAATAAAGAAGTAATAAGGGTATTGAAAAAAATGCCGCAATGGACGCCTGGCAAAAAAGGTGGCAGGAGTGTAAAAGCATATTGTTACCTCCCTGTAAAGTTTGCTCCCACGGATTGACAATTTCTGTAGTAAAAACTGTAATTTGGAAGCCTTAAAAGCGTATCTATAAATTTAAACAGGTAATGCATGTCGCTGGAAGATTTTGAACGTAAAAGATTGGCTGAACGGGAAAAGGGCATTTTAAGGATGCGGAGCATTACCAACTATGGAATGGGTATCATCATTATTGCTTTTGGTTTTTTCTTTATGTTCCCAACAAAAACTACCTGGGAATTATTTCATAAGAAATATGATGAGGTATTGCTGAAGCTTTTGGCGGTCACTTGCTGGTTATATGGTGCATTCAGAGTATACAGGGGATATAAGAAAAATTATTTCAGGGATTAATACATGAGAGAGATAAAAGTTATTGCACGGTTAATGTTAGTGTGGTTGCCCGTTTTATTGCTGCATGCCTGCAACGGCAGTGGCTCAAAAGAAGTCCGGTTATACGACACGCCTGATTCCGGCACAATAAGGATCAGCGTTGACGAATCGTTCAGGCCAGTTATTGAGGAGCAGATAAAAGTGTATGAAGCAACCCATCCCGGTACAAAGATCAATGCGAATTATAAAACAGAAGCAGAGTGTTTGAAAGACCTGGTTGCAGACAGTGCCACAAAACTTATAGTGGTTACAAGAAGTCTCACGGCAAAGGAAGCGGGCTATTTTAATGATACCCTGAGCTTTGTACCACGAAGCGAAAGGCTTGCCTGGGATGCCATAGCAGTTGTAGTAAATGCAAAAAGCACCGATACTACCTTTACCCTGCTGCAGTTACAGCAGTTGCTGGCAGGGGAAGTGAACAATGATAAAAAAGTGGTGTTTGATGGCCTTACAGCCACCAGTACCATTCGTTTTGCATTGGATAGTATTTTAAGAGGAAAGAAGTTCGATTTCAATAAAGTGCAGGCTGCAAAAAACAGCAAAGAAGTACTTGATTTTGTTGCTTCGGAAGAAAAAGCCATTGGGTTTGTAGGCATTAGCTGGATTGGCAACCCGGAGGATACAGCACAGGTAAGTATGTTAAAAAAAGTAAAAATTGCGTACATCAAATGTAATGCCTGTTTAGATTCGCCGTATGTAAAACCAACACAGCAGGGCATTTCATCCCGACGCTATCCTTTGGTACGTGGATTGTATTATATATTGAAAGAGAGATCATCGGGTTTAGCGAGCGGACTGGCAGGTTTTATGCAGTATGAAAGGGGGCAGTTGATTTTCCGCAGGGCTTATCTGCAGCCTGTCATGAATTTTGATGTAAGAAATGTGATTGTAAATGAAGGGCTGAAAAAAGAATGATTTTTTGTGGGAGAATGCTGGTAAAGGTTTTATCATTGTAAAGTCTTAAATCAATAATAAAATGAACAAGATCAAAACAGGGTTGCTTTTTTTCGTATCCATTTTTATTTCGGCGGGTTTATTGGCCCAATCAATTGAAGAGGGTAAGAAATTCATGTATTACGAAAAATACAGGAGTGCAAAAGATGTTTTTCAAAAATTGGTTGATGCCAATCCAAATAATGTGGATGCTGTGTATTGGCTCGGGCAGTCGATGATATTGGCTGAAGACAATGCTGATGTAGCCGCTGCAAAAGCTTTGTATCAAAAGACGTTGATGAACAACAGCAACAGTGCCCTGTTATTGGCGGGAATGGGTCATATTGAATTGCTGGAAGGAAAACTTCCCGATGCAAGAAATCGTTTTGAAACAGCCATCAGCATCAGCCAGGGCAAGAATATGGATGTATTAAATGCTGTAGGTTTCGCCAATGTACAGGCAGAAAAAGGCGATGCTAATTATGCGGTGGAAAAATTGAAACAGGCAACCGAGCTTAAGAAAATGAAGGATCCGGATGTGTGGGCTAATTTAGGCGATGCTTACAGGAAACTGACACAGGGTGGCCCTGCCCAGATTGCTTATGAAAAAGCATTGGAGTTTAACCCAAATTATGCAAGGGCTTCTTTCCGTATCGGTAAAATATATGTATCACAAGGGGTAACTCAGAAAGATATCTACACCAGGTACTTTGATGAAGCAATAGCAAAAGATCCCGCTTACGCACCAGTGTACCAGGAGCTTTACCAGTTGTATTATACAACCAACGTTACAAAATCTGCAGAATACCTCGATAAATACCTTGCTACTACGGATTCTGATCCACGTAAAGATTGCTATTACAGGGCTTCAATGAAGTATGCACAGGGTTTATTTGCCGAAGCGGTAAGTGTGGGCAATAGTTGTATCTCTGCAGGCGGAGCCGAAGGTGCCCTCCCCAATGTGTATGGCCTTATTGGATATGCTTATGATAAGTTGGGCGATTCTGTAAACGCAAAAACATCGTTTGATACCTATTTCGAAAAGCAGAAGCCGGAAAAGATTGGTTCGGGTGATTTGGCTACTTACGGGCAAATATTGCTGAAAATGGGAATGGATTCTTTGGCTGGCCTTAGCATCGAAAAAGCAGTAGCGCTCGACAGTACAGAAAAAGGGAAAGTGGACGCACTAAAAGTAATGGCATCCAAATACGAAAGCTTAAAAAGGTATAAAGATGCTGCTGACTGGTATAGTAAAGTAGTTAGTATCAAACAAAATCTGACTAAAATGGATATTTATAGTGCAGGTTATAATTATTATCGTGTTGGAGAATATGTTCCGGCCGTTACAATGTTTAATATGTACAGTGAGAAATTTCCCGAGGATCCATTAGGTTATTATTTATGTGGTAAAAGTAATTGGGCCATAGACTCTACTATGGAATTGGCCTCGGCAAATGCCTGCTTTGAAAAAACAATTGAAGTGGCTCAAAAAGACAGTGCAAAGTATAAGGCACAGTTAATTGGCAGCTTAAAATACTTTTTAATTTATTCAGTATATAAAAGAGATAAAGATGCAGCCCTGGCTTATGCAGACAGGATATTGGGAATTGACCCGGCTGATGCAGAAACAATAAAGAACAGAGAAATAATACCTGGTCTGAATTTTGGAACACAAGGTTCTCCAAAACAGCAAAATAATTCTGGCGGAAATAAGGCAGCAGCTGCAAAACAAAGTGGCAGATAACTGTTTGGCTCTATACTAAATAACAAAAGTTTGAAAATCCCTGCCTTGCGCAGGGATTTTCTTTTTAAATAACCAGTTGTTTTTTAGCACTGCTGCCTTATTTTTGCGGCATGCAATTATTTCTGTTACAAGTAACTGCCGTAAACAGTGCAGAAAATTACCTTCCTATTGGTATCCAGTTGATTTTCGCTATAGGTTTTATTGCTACCATGATGGGGCTTACCCACTATTTTGGACCTAAAAGAAGCACATCCGACAAACTGCAGAATTTTGAAAGTGGAATAGAAATAAAAGGCAATGCCAGGCAACCCATGGCCATCAAATATTTTTTGGTAGCCATTTTGTTTGTGCTGTTTGATGTGGAAGTGATCTTTTTTTATCCTTATGCTGTAAACTTCAGGGAACTTGGCTGGGCCGGGTTTGGTGCAGTAGCCATGTTTGTTGGTTTATTTATAACAGGGTTTATATATATCTGGAGGAAAGGGGCATTGGATTGGGAGGATTAAGTTAATGAGTAAATGTGATAATTTGAAAATGACGCAATGGCAACAATTAGTCTTAAAGGTTGTTCTATTGAAAACCAAATTTTCAAATTTCGCAATTTTCAAATTTTCAAATTAAGGTTATGCGTCCCGTACAATTTAATAATAAAGTTAAAACTGCAGATATACCGGAGAGTTATACCGGCGAGGGTTTTATGGCCACCAAATTTGATTCGGTGATCGGCCTTGCCCGTCAAAATTCTATCTGGCCCTTACCATTTGCAACCAGTTGCTGTGGTATTGAATTTATGGCAACGGCTGCCAGTCATTATGATATTGCAAGGTTTGGGGCAGAACGAATGAGTTTTTCTCCCCGCCAATGCGATCTGTTGATGGTAATGGGTACCATTTCCAAAAAAATGGGACCGGTGTTGCGGCAGGTGTACTTGCAAATGGCCGAACCACGCTGGGTTTTATCAGTTGGTGCCTGCGCCTGCAGTGGCGGAATATTTGATACCTATTCGGTGTTACAGGGGATCGACCAGATCATACCCGTGGACGTATATGTGCCAGGTTGTCCTCCCAGGCCGGAAGCAATATTAGATGGTTTTATGAAGATACAGGACCTGGTAGGCCAGGAAGGTTTGAGAAGAAGAAATAGTGAGCAATACAAAGCATTGATGGGGAGTTACGGGATACAATAAACCCCTCCGCCCCTATAGGGGAACTGGGGCACTTTTATACAGACAGCTTTTTTTAATATTCAAGCCGACAGCAATCAATTAATGTCACTATCCAACGAAACCATACAACAAAAACTAACGGAGAAATTTGGCGAAGCCCTTACGGAATGGCAGCAACCTTATGGTATGCTCACGTTTACTGCTCCCAGGGATCTCAATTTAAAAATACTTCAGCATTTATTTGATGATGCAGAACTGGGTTTCCGGTTTTTAACCGACCTGCAGGCGGTTCATTATCCTGAAAGAAAAGGAGAGGAGCTGGCGGTAGTATATCATTTGCACAACCTCAGGGATAATGTAAGGATCAGGATGAAAGTGTTTGCGCCCGTTGAAAAACCGGATGTGTACAGCGCAACGGCATTATATGCCTCAGCAAATTTTATGGAACGGGAAACCTATGATTTTTTTGGGGTGAACTTCGTAGGCCATCCCAACCTGATCAGGATACTGAATGTGGATGAAATGGATTATTTCCCTATGCGGAAAGAGTTTCCATTGGAAGACCAGACCAGGATCGATAAAGATGATGAAATGTTTGGCAGGGGTGGTACGCTTGGTTTTGGTACAGAGAAAACAACTCATGGTACTTTAACGGAAGAGAATAAACACAACGAGGGAGAGAAAATCGTATAACCCCCGTCGGTAACCCCGGTCGGCACCGCAGGTCAGACCGGTAACGATCAAACGTCACAATAGATATTCAATAAGAGCATGTGACTGAAGTTGAATAAAGAAGTATTGTTGGGAACAAAAAATAAAAAGCATTAATGTCTCAATCAGAACATATTTTATTGCCGGAAGGCTCACTGGAAAAGCAAACCACCACATTAAACCTGGGGCCAACGCACCCGGCTACCCACGGTGTGTTTCAGAATATCCTGGAGATGGATGGCGAAAGAATTTTATCTGCAGTATCCACTGTAGGATATATTCACAGGGCATTTGAAAAACTGGCAGAACGCAGGCCTTTATATCAAATAACACCTATCACCGACAGGCTGAATTATTGTTCTTCCCCCATCAATAATATGGGCTGGCATATCACCTGCGAAAGATTGCTGAAAGTTGATCTGCCAAAAAGGGTGGATTACCTGCGTATCATCATCATGGAACTGGCGAGAATTGCGGATCACCTGATCTGTAATTCCATTGTAGGGGTGGATACAGGTGCCTTTTCAGGTTTTTTATACCTGATGCAATACCGGGAACTGATATACGAAATATATGAAGAAATATGTGGGTCCCGCCTTACTACTAATATTGGGCGTATTGGCGGTTTTGAAAGGAATTTCACAAATACAGCGTTTGAAAAACTCGAAAAATTCCTGAAAGAATATCCAGCTACTTTAAAAGAGTTTGAGAATCTCTTTAACCGCAACAGGATATTTATGGAAAGAACCATCGGTTGCGGGCCTATCAGCGCCGAAAGGGCTTTGAACTATGGCTTTACCGGTCCCAACTTAAGGGCAGCTGGTGTTGACTATGATGTGCGGGTGCATACGCCTTATTCCTCCTACCAGGATTTCGATTTTACCATACCGGTAGGCACTACAGGCGACTGTTATGACCGCTTTTTGGTTCGGAACGAAGAAATGTGGCAGAGCTTAAAACTGATTGGAGACGCTTATAAAAAGGTGCAGGAATTTAAAGGCACCGATGCAGATGTGTTTCATGCAGATACGCCGGCTTATTATTTACCAGAGAAAAAAGATGTGTACACTAAAATGGAAGCACTCATTTATCACTTTAAAATTGTGATGGGTGAAACAGAAATTCCTGCTGGTGAATTATACAGTGCGGTGGAAGGAGCCAACGGGGAATTGGGTTATTATTTGATCAGTGATGGCGGCAGAACGCCGTACAGGCTGCATTTCCGCAGACCCTGTTTTATTTATTACCAGGCCTATCCTGAATTGGTAAAGAATGGTTTGTTGAGTGATGCGGTGATTACTATGAGTAGTTTGAATTTGATAGCAGGGGAACTGGATGCTTGATTTGGTGATTTGATGATGTGTTGATTTGATGATGTGATGATGTGATAATTTGATGATTTGATGATGTGCTGATGATAACAGCAACAGTATTTAATAGTCAAGGTGTTTTTAAAGTGTAGATTGAAAAAATAGAAAAGTATACAAATGGAGATTGTTTTTTCTTCTGAAAAATTAAATAAAGTAGCGGAGATCATCTCCCGCTACCCCGAGGGCAGGCAAAAAAGCGCCTTGCTCCCTGTATTGCACATGGCGCAGGAAGAATTTGGTGGCTGGCTTGATGTGCCGGTGATGGATTATGTGGCGTCTTTGTTGAGTATTGAACCAATTGAAGTATATGAAGTGGCAAGCTTTTACACCATGTATAATTTAAAACCTGTTGGCAAATATGTTTTTGAAGTGTGTCAAACAGGCCCTTGTATGCTCAATGGCAGCGATAATATCATTGCATACATAAAAGAGAAATTGGGTATCGGTCCTGGTGAAACAACAGCGGATGGATTGTTTACATTGAAACCTGCCGAGTGCTTAGGTGCTTGCGGGTATGCCCCTATGATGCAGTTGGGAAAGCATTACAGGGAACATTTAACAAAGGATAAGGTGGATGCGATCATAGAAGAGTGCAGGGCAAAATCTAATTGATGAAGTCTTTTTTATTGATATTTTTTTCTTTAGTCTTTGTTTGTTCATATGCCCAACAAACAAATGAAGAAAAATTGATCGCAATAGTAAAGGAATTCCACCAGGCACTGGTAAATAAAAATACGGGTTCTCTTAACCAGCAAACGGATAAGGCACTGAGTTACGGTCACAGTAACGGTTGGGTAGAAACGAAGAAGGACCTGATCAATGACCTGGAAACGGGGTTAATCAGTTACCAGGGTTTTAAAGAAGACAGCATTACGGTGAATATAAATGGGAATGTTGCTAATGTGAGGTTCAAGGCGGAGATCAATGCAACAATGAATGGAACCAGCAGCAGTCTTAAACTAAGGGTGCTGGAAGTGTGGGTGAAGAAGAGCAAAAGATGGGTATTGTTTGCGAGGCAGGCAGTAAGACAATTGTAGATATTAATTAATCACAAAATAATAGTCTTCCGCTCTTGGCGGAGATAGGGGCATGAGCAAAAAATTATTATTAGCAAACGCAAATGTTCCGGGCATCCGGGGCTTTGAAGTGTATCGCCGTGAAGGTGGTTACCGAAGCGTGGAGAAGGCATTGAAGATGCAGCCGGCAGAAATCGTGGAAGAAGTAAAGAAGAGCGGTTTAAGAGGCCGTGGCGGAGCTGGCTTTCCTGCAGGGCTTAAATGGAGTTTTATTGCCAAGCCCGAAGGGATACCCCGTCACCTGGTGGTTAACGCTGATGAAAGCGAACCAGGAACTTTTAAAGACCGGTACCTGATGGAGTTCATTCCTCATATTTTGATAGAAGGAATGATCGTATCGTCTTTTGCTTTAGGCTGTAACGTTAGTTATATCTATATCCGTGGTGAATATGCGTGGATTCCGGATATCCTGGAAGAAGCCATTGAAGAAGCAAGAAAAAATGGTTTCCTCGGCAAGAATATTTTAGGTACAGGCTATGACTGTGAAATTTATGTACAACGTGGTGGTGGTGCCTATATCTGTGGTGAAGAAACTGCATTGATAGAATCGCTGGAAGGCAAAAGAGGCAATCCAAGAATTAAACCCCCATTCCCTGCAGTAAAAGGTTTATGGGAAAGGCCAACAGTGGTAAATAACGTAGAAACCATTGCGGCAGTAGTTCCAATTATTAATGATGGTGGCGAGGAGTATGCAAAAATCGGTATCGGAAAATCCACCGGCACCAAACTGATCTCTGCCTGTGGAAATATCAACAAACCCGGTGTGTATGAAATTGATATGACCATCTCTGTGGAAGAATTTATTTTCAGTGATGACTATTGTGGTGGTATTCCCAATGGTAAAAGATTAAAAGCCTGTATCCCGGGTGGTTCATCTGTTCCCATTCTGCCAGCTAATTTATTGCTGACAACGGCAAAGGGAGAAAAGCGGTTAATGAATTATGAGAGTTTGGCAGATGGCGGTTTTGCAACCGGCAGTATGATGGGCAGTGGTGGTTTTATCGTGCTGGATGAAGACCAGTGTGTGGTAAGACATACCATGTCATTAGCACATTTCTATCATCATGAAAGTTGTGGTCAGTGCAGCCCCTGCCGTGAGGGTACTGGCTGGATGGAAAGAATACTAAAAAAGATCGAATACGGAAAAGGTGAGCTGAAAGATATTGACCTGTTGTGGGATATCCAGCGAAAGATAGAAGGCAACACTATTTGTCCATTGGGTGATGCAGCAGCCTGGCCGGTAGCAGCAGCGATCCGTCATTTCCGTGATGAGTTTGAATGGCATGTGCTGAACCCGGAAGAATCACAAAAACGAAATTATGGACTGGCGCATTATGCTGATCCGATACATGTGCCGGTAACGGCGTAA
>ENA-UOWO01004783-UOWO01004783.1-activated-sludge-metagenome-genome-assembly--contig:-NODE-4783-length-14754-cov-5.099871_pt1 | contig 14754 bp, 14 predicted proteins | sample MGYA00238148_ERZ761564 | MGnify/ENA primary metagenome ERZ761564 (study PRJEB28885, sample SAMN05720194) | activated sludge metagenome | isolation source: Anaerobic digester | place: USA...
CCTATCAAAACTCAAATTTAACCGCATTAAAACCAAGTTTTTGAAAATCAAACGCGAGCATGAGCGTGATGCTTATGAAGTAGCCAAACCGAGTCTTTCTCGCGTTTAGTTAGGTATAACGCTGATTTCATGAAATTAATCTTTGCGGGAACACCCGAATTTGCCCGTACCGCGCTGGAATCATTGATAGCTGCTGGGTATGAAATCGCATTGGTTTTAACGCAACCAGACCGTCCTGCCGGCCGCGGCATGAAGTTGCAAGCGTCTCCTGTCAAACAGTGCGCTATTGAGCACCATATTCCTGTTTGCCAAGTCACCAGCTTGCGCTTGGATGGTAAATACCCTGAAGAGGCAAACATGGGGCAAGCTGCGATTCAACAAGCTGTAGCCAGTGGTGCACAAGTGATGGTGGTTGCTGCCTATGGATTGATCTTGCCGCAATGGGTATTGGATGCACCCCCAATGGGTTGTTTGAACATTCATGCTTCTTTACTACCCCGCTGGCGCGGTGCCGCGCCGATTCACCGTGCCATTGAAGCGGGGGATGCCAACACCGGAATCACCATCATGCAAATGGATGCGGGTTTGGACACAGGTGACATGTTGTTCAAAGTAAGTTTACCGATTTCGGAAGCAGATACCACGGCTACATTACATGACAAATTGGCACATTTGGGTGGTGAATTGATTGTGAAAGCATTGGCTGAATTGCCATTGCTGAAACCTGAAAAACAAGCAATTGAAGGCGTAACTTACGCACACAAAATTGAAAAGTCCGAGGCGCAAATTGATTGGTCGCAAAATGCAGAAGCGATTGTGCGTCGCGTGCGAGCGTTTAATCCGTTTCCTGGTGCGGTGATAAATTTGAACAATGAAGCCATCAAAGTTTGGCGGGCTAAAGTAGGGAATGGATCGTTGTTGCAACAAGGTTTTGACTATAAAAAAGGCCAAATAGTATCTGTATCCAGTGAATATATTGCCTGTATTGCTATAGAAAATATAGCAAATATGGAAGCAATCAGTGTTGTCAATTTACTTGAGTTGCAGCGTGCGGGCGGCAAGCGCATGCCAGTTGCTGATTTTTTGCGTGGATTTGAAATCAAAGTAGGTGATGTTTGTCACAGCTGAACGCAATCACCAATATACGCAATCTGTTTAAGCATCCAGAGTTCCGTCTGGGTGCCACGCACATGTCAGCGGTTTCACCTGGTTTGGCGGCTTGGGGCTTGATGACGGGTGTGGCGATGGTCAATTCGGGCATGAGCGTTTGGGAAGCCATTGCCATGTCACTCTTGGTTTTTGCTGGCAGTTCACAACTGGCAGCCATTCCATTGATAGCAGCAGGTGCGCCAGCATGGGTGATTTTGGCCACCAGTTTTTGTGTCAACTTGCGCTTTGTGGTATTCAGCGCTCACATGCGCCCTTACATGATGCACATGCCGTTATTTAAACGGTTATTCAATGGCTACTTGACTGCCGATTTGAGTTACGTGCTGTTCACCAAACGTTTCGACAAACCAGCGTCCGATGAGGCAGGTCAGCGAGCACAAATAGCCTACTTTCAAGGCGGCACCATGCTCAATTGGGCCAGTTGGCAAACGGCCAGCTTGACCGGCATTGCGTTGGCGCACAGTATTCCCACCACCTGGGGCTTGGGTTTTGCGGGTATTTTGGCATTGGCGGGTGTAGCCAGTTCTTTGGCATCCAGCACATTGCGACGCGTCTCTGCTGTGGTGGCGGGTGCTGCGGCTGTGGCAGCGTTTGCATTGCCGTTCAAATTGAATATTGTGGTGGCCATTGCGGCAGCGGTGGCGCTCACCATGCTGATGGAGAACATGTCTTCGACAAGCCCAGCAGCAAAAGACAAGGGGTCAAAGTGACATGATGCCCATGAACGAAACCGATATTTGGACACTGGCCGTGATCTTTGGATTGACCGTGATCACCATTGTCACGCGCTCTTTGTTTTTCATCAGCAAGAGCGATTGGCAATTGCCGCATTGGGCCGAACAGGGATTGAAATACGCGCCCATTGCTGCCTTGGCAGCGGTCATTGTGCCCGAGGTGGTGATGACGCAAGGCCAGCTCATTTCAACTTGGAAAGACGCACGTTTATTTGCTTTGGCCGCGGGCGTAGGCTATTTCTTTTGGCGCAAAGGTTTGAGGCAAGCGGTGCTGGGCACGATTGTGGTGGGCATGGTGGTGTATTTGCCATTGCATATCATCTTAGGCTGGTAAGTTGTTCGGCAAGCGTGGCTTGGTTCTTGCTTACAGTATTCTGACTTGTCATAATTCCCTGCGATAATCAAACACTACAAAATCACATTACCCTTCTGGAGACATTGAACTCATGACACGTCGCGCTACCAAAATCGTTGCAACCCTTGGCCCCGCATCCAACAATCCCGAAATACTTGAGCAAATGATTCGCGCTGGTGTGAACGTGGTGCGCTTGAATTTCAGCCACGGTACTGCGCAAGACCACATTGACCGCGCCACCATGGTGCGTGAAGCTGCAGCACGAGCCGGATCAGTGGTCGCTATCATGGCAGATTTGCAAGGCCCCAAAATTCGCGTGGGCAAATTTGCCGAAGGCAAAGTGATGCTAGTGGCTGGCGCAAAATTCGCATTGGACGCAGCACGCACCGAATTAGGCGATGTGAACGCGGTGGGTTTGGATTACAAAGATTTACCCGATGAAGTTAAATCAGGCGATGTGCTGCTCTTAAACGATGGATTGATTGTGCTGATGGTGGACAGCGTCAAAGGCAAAGCGGTTCACACCACCGTCAAAATTGGCGGCGAGCTGTCCAACAACAAAGGCATCAACAAACAAGGTGGTGGTTTAACTGCGCCAGCCTTGACCGCCAAAGACATGGACGACATCAAAACGGCCATGAGTTTTCAGGCCGACTATATTGCGGTAAGCTTTCCAAAAAGTGGCTCAGACATGGATTTGGCTCGCCAACTGGGCAATGTGGCAGGCGCACCTTTTGGTCACAAGCCGCATTTGATTGCCAAAATTGAACGCGCCGAGGCGATTCCAAAATTAGAAGAAATCATTTTGGCCAGTGACAGCATCATGGTGGCACGCGGTGATTTAGCGGTGGAAGTGGGCAACGCGGCAGTGCCCGCCTTGCAAAAGCGCATGATCACTTTGGCACGCAAGCACGACAAAACGGTGATTACCGCCACGCAAATGATGGAAAGCATGATCACCAACCCTGTGCCCACCCGCGCAGAGGTGAGCGACGTTGCCAACGCGGTGCTAGACGGTACCGATGCGGTGATGTTGTCAGCCGAAACCGCAGCAGGAAAATACCCGCTGGAAACCGTGATTGAAATGGCCAACATTTGCAAGGCTGCTGAAAGTGCCGAAGACACCAAACTGGATGCCGACTTCACCGGCATGACATTCCAACGCATTGATCATGCCATTGCCATGGGCGCTTTGTTCACCGCACACCATCTGGATGCAAAAGCCATTGTGGCCATGACTGAAAGCGGCAGCACAGCACTGTGGATGAGCCGTCATCGTATCCACATTCCCATTTACGCCGTCACCGCCCAAGTGGCGACACAGCGCAAGTTATGCCTGTACCGCAATGTGCAGCCCCTGTTGATGGAAATGAACAACGACCGCGACACAGCCCTGGCAGCCACCGAGTCAGAGCTGAAAAAACGCGGTATTTTTCAAACAGGCGATGTCTACGCCATCACCGGTGGCGAACCCATGGGTGCACCCGGCGGTACCAACATGCTGAAGATTTGCCGCGTATCTTAGAGTTTGTAAATACCAAGATTGCTATAAATAAAATAGCAATCTAGGCATTTAATACGCGGGCTAGAGGTCTAAAAAGCTTATAAAACTAAAAGCCGAGTTAGACTTTAAGCTAATGCCTTCACCACCGCATCACCCATTTGCACGGTGCTGACTTTGGTGGTGCCACTGCTGTAAATATCGGGCGTACGCAGGCCTTGGGCTAGGACGGCTTTGACGGCTGTTTCAATGCGGTCGGCCGCTGCGGCTTGGTTCAATGAGAAACGCAACATCATCGCAGCGCTCAAAATGGTGGCCAATGGGTTGGCAATGCCTTTGCCGGCAATATCTGGTGCGCTGCCGTGGCTGGGTTCATACAAGCCTTGCTTTTTGTCGTTCAAACTGGCGGAAGGCAGCATGCCGATAGAGCCAGTCAACATGGCGGCGGCATCGCTCAAAATATCGCCAAACATATTACCGGTCACCACCACGTCAAACTTCTTCGGGGCTTTGACCAACTGCATCGCTGCGTTGTCCACGTACATGTGGTCCAGTGCCACTTCAGGATATTGTTTTCCCACTTCGGTCACCACGTCTTTCCACAGTTGGAATGTTTCCAACACATTGGCTTTGTCCACGCTGGTGACGCGTTTGTCACGTTTCATCGCGGCTTGGAAAGCGACATGGGCAATGCGTTCAATTTCAGGGCGGCTGTAACGCATGGTGTCAAACGCTTCTTCACTGCCTGGGAAGTGGCCATCGGTTGCCACGCGGCGACCGCGCGGTTGACCAAAGTAAATGTCACCTGTCAGTTCGCGGATGATCAAAATCTCCAATCCTGCCACCAATTCAGGCTTTAAGCTGGATGCATCCACCAACTCGGAATAGCAAATGGCTGGGCGGAAGTTGGCGAACAAGCCCATGTTCTTGCGCAAGCCCAAAATCGCCTGCTCAGGACGCAAAGGGCGTTCCAGTGTGTCATATTTCCAATCACCGACAGCGCCAAAGAGCACAGCGTCGGAATCCATCGCCAATTTCAAAGTAGCGGGCGGCAACGGATGACCATGCGCTTCATAGGCAGCACCACCTACCAAAGCTGATTCCATTTCCAATTTCAGACCAAATTGTTGGTCGATGACTTTGAGAACTTTGACCGCTTCGGCAACAATTTCAGTACCAATGCCGTCACCGGGGAGAATTGCGATTTTCATATGTGTCCAATTTACTTTAAAGAATATGAGCGTTCAACTTTGCAAACGCGTGTGATGTAGTGTTCATACCAACGAGTTTTGCCAGTTTCCTGTGCAATACGATGTTCGGCATGACTTTTCCAATTGCGAATACTCTCTTCGTCTTTCCAATAAGAAACGGTGATACCAAATCCAGATACATCGCGTGCACTTTCAGCGCCAAGAAAGCCAGATTGCTTTTGGGCTAATTCAATCATACGCGCACTTATCGTATCGTAGCCATCATCACTTGTTGTGCGCAAGGATGAAAATACCACTGCATAGTAGGGTACTTCTGGCAATGGGGCGAAACGTGATTGAGTCATGTTTTACGATAGATTATAATTGCTATATATTTAATAGCACTATAGGCAATAAATACGCCTTCTACAGGCTAATTTATTATATAAAATTAGCTAACCAAGGTTTGTGCCAGCCAAGGCTTGGCGGCCAGGCGTTCGGCTTCAAAGGCTTTGATTTTGTCGCTGTAGCGCAGCGTCAAACCAATGTCGTCAAAACCATTCATCAAACAATAGCGGCGGAAAGCTTGTACTTCAAAAGGCCATTCTTCGCCATCGGGCTTCACGATCACTTGGCGGTCTAAATCGATGGTCAAACTATAGCCAGGGAAGGCTGCACATTCGTCAAATAACTGTGCCACTTTGGCTTCAGACAAGACAATGGGCAACAAGCCGTTTTTAAAACTGTTGTTAAAAAATATATCGGCGTAGCTGGGCGCGATGATGGCTCTGAAGCCGTATTGGTCCAGCGCCCACGGTGCGTGTTCGCGTGACGAGCCGCAGCCGAAGTTTTTGCGGGCTAACAGAACACTTGCACCAGCAAAGCGGGGTTGGTTCAGCACAAAATCAGGATTGGGTTTGCGACTCGCAGGGTCTTGACCTGGAAAGCCCACATCCAAATAGCGCCATTCGTCAAACAGGTTGATACCAAAACCCGTTTTACGAATCGATTTCAAAAACTGCTTGGGAATGATGGCATCGGTGTCCACATTTTCGCGGTCCATGGGAGCGACCAAGCCTTTGTGTATGGTGAATTTTTGCATATAGATTTATTGCGCTGAAATTGGCTTAGACAAACCGACGGATATCAACAAAGTGCCCATGAATCGCTGCAGCAGCAGCCATGGCGGGGCTGACCAAGTGGGTGCGACCACCCGCGCCTTGACGGCCTTCAAAATTGCGGTTGCTGGTGGATGCACAACGCTCTTGGGGCTCTAATTTGTCGGCGTTCATGGCCAAGCACATGGAGCAGCCGGGTTCGCGCCATTCAAAGCCAGCGGCTTTGAAAATTTCATGCAATCCTTCGCGTTCGGCTTGGTCTTTCACCAAACCAGAACCAGGTACGACCAAAGCCAGTTTCACGGTCTTGGCAACTTTTTGCCCTAACTGCTTCACCATGGCTGCCGCCTCGCGCATGTCTTCAATGCGACTGTTGGTGCATGAGCCGATGAACACTTTGTCCACGCTGATGTCGTTCAAAGCTTTGCCGGGTGTCAATCCCATGTAGGTGAGTGCGCGCTCAATCGCATCGCGTTTGTTGGCATCTTTCTCTTTGTCGGGGTCAGGTGTGAAACCATCGATGCCCAAAACCATTTCAGGCGATGTGCCCCACGTCACTTGCGGGATGATTTGGCTGGCATCCAATTCCACCACGGCATCAAAATGCGCGCCGGCGTCCGAATGCAAGCCTTTCCAATACGCCACGGCTTGGTCCCATTCCACGCCTTTCGGGGCGAGTGGGCGACCTTGCAAGTAAGCGATGGTTTTGTCGTCCACCGCAACCAAACCGGCACGTGCGCCAGCTTCAATCGCCATGTTGCAAACCGTCATGCGGCCTTCTATGCTGAGTGCGCGAATCGCAGATCCTGCAAACTCAATGGTGTAACCTGTACCGCCAGCTGTGCCAATTTTGCCAATGATGGCCAGCACAATGTCTTTGCCACCGCATCCCTTGGGCAGCGTGCCTTCCACTTTTACCAGCATGTTTTTGGCTTTTTTGGCCAGTAGCGTTTGCGTTGCCATCACATGTTCGACTTCGCTGGTGCCAATGCCATGTGCCAGGGCACCAAATGCACCATGTGTAGACGTATGTGAATCGCCACACACCACAGTCATGCCCGGTAATGTGGCGCCTTGCTCTGGCCCCACCACGTGCACAATACCTTGGCGTTTGGTCAAGAAGGGGAAGTACGCCGCTGCACCAAATTCAGCAATGTTTGAATCTAAAGTGGTGATTTGCTCTTTGCTAACGGTATCGGTAATGCCGTCATAGCCCAATTCCCAACCTGTAGTCGGTGTATTGTGGTCAGCAGTCGCAACGATGGAGCTGATGCGCCAAATTTTGCGTCCCGCTTGGCGTATACCCTCAAATGCTTGCGGGCTGGTTACTTCGTGCACCAAATGGCGGTCAATGTACAAAACGGACGTACCGTCTTCTTCGGTGTGGACGACATGTTCGTCCCAAATTTTGTCGTATAGCGTGCGGCTCATGGCGGTTTGAAAGTATTTGTCTTGTGGTGTTTCTAAAAGCACTATTTTAACGGGACAAGGCGATTTCTATTCACGTGCTAGTCGAATCCTGGTCATCTGCATAGATAATCTTCGGTATACCTCAAATGCAGATTCACTTTCATGCCAGCAGCAGATAAATCAAATTTCCGTCTTGACATCAACGCCTTGCGTGCTTTTGCAGTTTTGGCTGTTATTGCCTACCATTTTGATATTCTTGGTTTTCCTGGTGGTTTCGTTGGCGTTGATGTATTCTTTGTCATATCTGGTTTTTTAATCACTTCGCAAATACAGCAGTCCTTGATTGAAGGTCGATTTAGTTTTGCCAACTTTTTTACATCCCGACTACGTCGCATTGTTCCTGCACTGGCAGTCATGTGTTTTGTGATTTTAATTTTTGGTTGGTTTTATGTTTTACCGAGTGAATACATCAGCCACACGAAAACAGCATTCCAAGCACTATTTTTTGGATCAAATTATGCTTTTGGTAAAACAGAAGGTGGTGGTGGGTATTTTGATGCGGTACAAACCAGTGTCAGCCCGTTTTTACATACTTGGTCATTGTCGATTGAAGGTCAGTTCTATCTGATTTTGCCTTTCGTCTGGGTGTTGATTTATAAATTGTGGAACAAAAGGCAAGAGCATTTAGTCTTTGCCTTATTGGTGATTGCATTAACCTATTTTGCATATGACACAACGCAGCATACAGAGCAGTCGTTTTACAGTTTACCTGTGCGAGCGTGGGAATTTCTGGTCGGCGCAAGTTTAGTTGTTCTGCCTGTGAGCTTGAAGCGCATTTTTAAGAGCAATTTAGTGGCAAATCTCAGTAGTGCTGCTGGACTAATTTGTATCTTCGCCAGTGTGTATTTTTTGAATAACACTTTGCTATGGCCAAGTGCTTGGACGCTCCTACCTGTTGTGGGGGCGGTGTTGGTTTTGTTAGGTCAAGATGCTTCAAATACGCGTTGGCTTATTGGAAACTGGTTGGTGCAGCGAATCGGTGATATGTCTTATTCGCTTTACCTATGGCATTGGCCCTTGATAGTATTTGCAAAATATTTTGCCAATGCGTTGAGTATAGAAATAAGTGTGACTATAACATCAGTCATATTACTAACAACGACAGCACTTTCTTATTTCAGCTGGCGTTATGTAGAAAAACCGGTTAGAGAAAAACGAACTTTCTGGACTAACAAAAAAATTGTTGCAGCGTTTGTAATGATTGTCTTCGTATTTTGGAGTGTTTGGCGAACTGTTGCAATTGGTGAAGGGTTTGCTAACCGATTTGGAGGACAAATTGACCCAAAAGTTTTTGTAGGTATGCTTAAACCACCTGTGTATGGTGCTACTTGTATTGACGATCAGCGCGCACCTGTAAATAAAGATTTCGCTAAAGTCTGCCAGCTTCACGATGATAAATCGTTAAAGACTGAGGTGTTGGTTTGGGGCGATTCGCACATGCATCACTATTACCCAGCCTTTCGTAAAGCCGCGAAGGAATTGACAATGAATGGCTATTTTTTTACACGAGGTGGGTGTCATGCTACTTTGCTTAATGAAACGCCGTGGCATCGATACTCACATCCACATGAATCGCAATTCTGTATTGAGTTTAATGCACACATTCACAATCAATATTTATCAAATCCACAAATTAAAACTGTCGTTTTAGGAAGGAAATGGTTTGATGGCGAGTCGGTATATCAAACGATTGATTTGGTCAAGACATTGACAAAATTAGACAAAAAAGTTGTTTTGATTGGGGCAATTCCAAAACCAAATATTAATGTCTTAGAAGTATTGCTTAAACGTAAAGCAATTAATCTTGAACCTCAGCAAAATATCACCCTTGCAAGAGAAAAAATGGCTTATCTAGATGGAATAGATGACTACGTCAAACAGCAACTTGCTACTGAAATAGCAGAAGGGAAAGTTATTTGGGTGCAAGCTATGGATTATTTTTGCACAGCAACAGATTGTAGTTTGGTAAAGGACGGCATCAATAATTATTGGGATGCGAGTCACATTACGGAAGCTAAAGCCCTCGAATTTACTGAAGAGTTCAAGCGCGCGCTACGGAATTAAATTCATGGCCAACTTGTAAAAATCGCCCGCCGATGTTGCCATCTGGCGGGCGAAATAGAGGTACAAAATGCTTAATTAGCGCTGTGCAATAGGCTTGACATCACGTGATGTTTGACCTGTAAACAGCTGACGTGGACGGCCGATTTTGTATTCTGGGTCGCTGATCATTTCGTTCAATTGGGCAATCCAGCCTGTGGTACGTGCCAGTGCGAATACGGCAGTGAACAAAGGTGTTGGAATGCCGATGGCGCGTTGCACGATACCGGAGTAGAAGTCCACGTTCGGGTACAACTTGCGTTGCACGAAGTAATCGTCCTCTAATGCGATTTTTTCTAAAGCCATGGCCAGTTTGAACAATGGGTCATTTTCCAAGCCCAACTCAGCTAACACCTCTTTGCAAGTTTCTTGCATGAGTTTGGCACGTGGGTCGTAGTTTTTGTAAACGCGGTGACCAAAGCCCATCAGCTTCACGCCAGAAGTCTTATCCTTCACTTTTTCCATGAATTCGCCTACTTTGCTGACGCCACCCATTTTTTGGATGTCTTCGAGCATGTTCAAGCAAGCTTCGTTCGCTCCACCGTGTGCTGGTCCCCACAGACATGCCACGCCCGCGGCAATCGCTGCAAATGGGTTGGTACCAGAGCTTCCGCATAGACGAACGGTGGATGTCGATGCATTTTGTTCGTGGTCAGCATGCAAAGTGAAGATTCGATCCAATGCGCGCTCTAAAACAGGGTTCACTTTGTAGGGCTCACATGGTGTGGCAAACATCATGTGTAAGAAGTTACCAGCATAGCTTAAATCATTGCGCGGGTAGACGAAAGGCTGACCCGCCGTGTATTTGTAAGCCATGGCTACCAAAGTGGGCATTTTGGCAATCAGACGAATCGCGGAAACTTTACGATGCTCTGGGTTATTGATGTCTGTGCTGTCGTGGTAGAAGGCGGAAAGCGCACCCACCAAACCGGTCATGATGGCCATCGGATGTGCGTCACGACGGAAACCGCGTAAGAAAAATTGCATTTGCTCATGCACCATGGTGTGTTTGCCGATGAGCTTGGTGAAGTCTGCTTTTTGAGTTGCATTGGGCAGCTCGCCATTTAACAACAAGTAGCAAGCCTCTAAATAATCACAATGGGTTGCCAGTTGCTCAATCGGGTAGCCGCGGTACAGCAATTCACCTTTGTCACCATCGATGTATGTGATGGCCGATTGGCAAGCAGCGGTCGATAAAAAACCAGGATCGTAGGTGAACATGCCGGTTTGGGCATAGAGTTTGCGAATGTCAATGACATCTGGGCCAACGGTTCCGTTGTATATGGGCAAGTCAACGCTAGGGCTGCCGTTGCTGAACGACAAGGTGGCTTTGTTATCGGCTAGTTTCATAGTTGTCCTCTTTGGGCTGGTGGCGTAAGTAAAGTAAAAAAGTAAAACGAATTCGTTAAGAAAATTGCGGTATCAAATCAATGTCGCTATGCCATCAACTACTTTGCTTCGTAGCATAGCTAGAACTTCTCTGGCTTCTGGGCAATCGAGTTCTTGGTTTTCTGGTATCAAATCCTCAAGCGACTTTCGTGCCAAATTCAAATCTAACAAATCGTTGTCACTGAGTGACATTAAAGCTGTTAAGCCTTGCGCTTGCTTGACAGTTAAGTTGCTGGCATATTTATCAAAAAAATGCTCGATAAACAAATCGTTTTCCAACAAACCGCGCCGGCAACGCCAACGCAATTTGCTTAAATCCCGCTCGTTTATCAATTCTTCTGTCATTTCTAGCGTTTCAGCATCATCTCTTTGATTTTGCCAATGGCCTTGGTTGGGTTCAAACCTTTGGGGCAAACATCAACGCAGTTCATGATGGTGTGGCAACGGAACAAGCGGTAAGGGTCTTCCAAATTGTCCAAGCGCTCTGAGCGTGCTTCATCACGGCTATCGGCAATGAAACGGTAGGCTTGCAATAAGCCAGCCGGTCCGACAAACTTGTCAGGGTTCCACCAGAAGCTAGGGCATGAAGTTGAGCAGCTGGCACACAAAATACATTCGTATAAACCATTGAGTTCTTCACGGTCTTCAGGACTTTGCAAGCGCTCTTTTTCAGGTGGCGTGGTGTTGTTGATCAAATAAGGCTTGATGGAGTTGTATTGCTTGAAAAATTGTGTCATGTCCACAATCAAATCACGCACCACAGGAAGTCCTGGCAAAGGTTTGAGCACTATATCGCCAGGTAGCGTGCGCATATTGGTCAAACAGGCTAAGCCATTTTTTCCATTGATGTTCATGGCGTCAGAGCCGCAAACACCTTCGCGGCATGAGCGACGGAAGCTGATGGTTGGGTCTTGCGCTTTAAGTTTCATCAAAGCATCCAATAACATGCGCTCATTTCCATCCAATTGAACTTGAATGGTTTGCATATAGGGCTTGGCATCTACATCTGGGTTGTAGCGGTAGATTTTGAAAGTGCGTAAGTTGGTACTTGTCATATTGTTCTCAATTCTTAAAACACAAGGCTAAAACGGGCTTAGAACGAACGCACTGCCAATGGAATCGATTCCACCGTCAGCGGTTTCATTTGAACGGGTTTGTAGCTCAATGAATTGCTTGCGCTGTCCCATAAAGTGTGTTTTTGCCAGTCGATATCGTTGCGACCGTTGGGGTGGGCAGCAGTGTCACCGTAGTCATTAACAGTGTGTGCACCACGGCTTTCATGGCGGGCGGCTGCAGACACCATGGTTGCCTGAGCAACCTCTATCAAATTGTCAACTTCAAGTGCCTCTATGCGCGCAGTGTTGAAAATTTTCGATTTGTCTTTGAGTGTGATGTTTGCTACACGTTTACGTAACGCAGCAACTTTTTCCACACCCTCATCCATGGCCGCTTGTGTGCGGAACACGCTGGCGTGTGCTTGCATGGTATTGCGAATATCGTCTGCCACATTTTGTGCATACTCACCGTCGGTCGAGTTATCAAGGCGTGCAACACGCGCCAAAGAAGCATCAGCAGCATTTGCAGGTAGTGCTTTATGAGCTGCATTTTCTGTAGCAAACTTCACAATGTGGTCACCGGCTGCACGGCCAAAAACCAATAAATCGAGCAACGAATTGGTACCCAAGCGGTTGGCGCCATGCACGCTCACGCAAGAGCATTCACCTACAGCGTATAAACCCTTGACGACCACGCTTTCGTTCTTGTCGTTTTGTGTGACTACTTGGCCATTGATGTTGGTGGGTATACCGCCCATTTGATAATGAATAGTCGGCACCACAGGAATGGGTTCTTTGGTGATGTCCACATTGGCAAAGTTGTGACCAATTTCAAACACCGAAGGCAGACGTTTCATGATGGTCTCAACACCCAAATGCGTCATGTCCAAATTGATGTAATCTTTATTCGGTCCGCAACCACGACCTTCTTTGATTTCTTGATCCATGCAGCGTGAAACATAGTCACGTGGCGCTAAATCTTTGTATGCGGGTGCATAGCGTTCCATGAATCGTTCGCCATTGCTGTTGCGCAAAATCGCACCTTCACCACGGCAACCTTCTGTCAAAAGCACACCAGCGCCATGCACGCCAGTGGGGTGAAATTGCCAAAACTCCATGTCTTGCAACGGTATGCCAGCACGTGCGGCCATGCCCAAACCATCGCCTGTGTTGATGAACGCGTTCGTTGATGCGGCAAAAATTCGTCCTGCGCCACCGGTTGCGAGCAAGGTGGTTTTGGCTTCAAAAATGTGAATCTCACCAGATTCCATTTCCAGAGCTGTTACGCCCACCACATCACCATCCGCATCGCGAATCAAATCCAATGCCATCCATTCCACAAAAAATTGTGTTTTGGCTTGCACGTTTTGTTGGTAAAGTGTGTGCAACATGGCATGTCCTGTACGGTCAGCAGCTGCACAGGCTCGCTCAACCGCTTTTTCGCCATAATTTGCTGTGTGGCCACCAAAGGGACGTTGATAAATAGTGCCATCCGCATTGCGGTCGAACGGCATGCCCATGTGTTCTAGTTCGTAAACCACTTTAGGCGCTTCTCGGCACATGAATTCAATGGCATCTTGATCACCCAGCCAATCCGAACCTTTTACGGTATCGTAAAAATGGTAATGCCAGTTGTCAGAGTTCATATTGCCCAGCGATGCACCAATACCGCCCTGTGCTGCAACAGTGTGTGATCGTGTTGGGAAAACTTTCGACAGGACAGCAACATTTAAACCAGCGCGTGCCAGTTGCAAAGAAGCACGCATACCTGATCCACCTGCGCCAACGATGACGACATCGAATTTACGTTTTGGAATATTGTTAGATTGATTCATAGTGTTTTATATTTCTTTTCGGTTGTATTTTGTTTGTGCGTGTTTAGAACTTCCACAACACTGAAACGAACCAAGCGACTGAACCCAATAGCCAAAGTGCAGTGAAAATTTGCAAACCACTCTTCAAACCTGCAGATTTGATGTAGTCCATGAAAATTTCGCACATACCCAACCAAGCATGCCAAGCAATACCAAGGACGACAATGACAGTTAAGAGGCGCATCCAAGTGGGTGAAAATATGCCAGCCCATAACTCATAGCCAAGTGGTCCTTTGGCGAATACCAATTGCGCCAAGATAAGGAGCGTAAAAATGACGATCAATGTGGCAGTGATGCGTTGACCTTTCCAATGGCGCAATGCCGTTTTGGATGCTGGATTTTTAATGGTTGTTGTAGTCATAATAATGATTCGAGTGAGTATGTTTTAGTAAAAACCAAAAACCTTTGCGCCCAAAGCAAGGGTCAATAACAGGCTGATACCAAAAACAACTTGTGCTGAACTTTTGCCAAATGTTTTAGACGTTTTGCTGTGATCCAAGTCCATGATCAAATGACGTAAACCCGCACACAAATGGTGCAAAAAAGCCCAAATTACAGAGATGGCAATCAATTTAAAAAACCAACCTGGTAAAAAACTTGCGCCATCTCGAAATATTGAAGTGAGACTGGTGTAAGAAACTTCAGACAAGATGGATTTTCCAAATGTCCAAGCAATCAAAGGCAAAAGCAAAAAGAGAATAGCGCCACTGGCGCGGTGCAAAATCGAAACGATAGCCGCTGCAGGCATGCGATAAGTGGTGAGGTCTTTGATCGCATGTATATTGCGAAACTCTGGAC
>ENA-UOWO01004789-UOWO01004789.1-activated-sludge-metagenome-genome-assembly--contig:-NODE-4789-length-14735-cov-6.091757_pt1 | contig 14735 bp, 16 predicted proteins | sample MGYA00238148_ERZ761564 | MGnify/ENA primary metagenome ERZ761564 (study PRJEB28885, sample SAMN05720194) | activated sludge metagenome | isolation source: Anaerobic digester | place: USA...
CTTTTAAATTTACATCAGAGCTTTACTACAAGTATATGTGGGATTTGGTACCTTATGAATATGATAATGTTAGGATTCGATATTTTGGTAAAAACCAAGCCAAGGGTTATGCCTATGGTGTTGAAGGTAGATTATATGGAGATATTGTAAAGGATGCAGAGTCGTGGGTGAGTTTGGGTATTATGAAAACTGCGGAGGATATTAATGGAGATGTGGCAATTATAAAGAGCAGATTAACTGGTGAGGATAGCACAACCGTTAGTCCTGGTTATATTCCTCGTCCAACGGATTCACGAATGAGTTTTGGTTTGTTTTTTTCAGATTATTTACCGGGCAATAAAAACTTTAAATTGTTTTTGAATGGATTGTATTCGACAGGTTTGCCTTTTGGACCACCAGACCAAAATAGATATGGTGACACATTAAGAATACCAAGTTATAAGCGGGTTGATGTTGGTTTTTCGGCCTTGATTTTGGATGGTGCACGCAAAGACAGGCCCCGATATAGTATGTTTAAAAATATTAAGTCGATGTGGTTTAGTTTAGAAGTATTTAATTTATTAGGTATTCAAAATACGTTATCCTATTTGTGGATTCAAGATCAAACAAGTGGGCGCACTTATGCCGTGCCCAATCGCCTTACCAGAAGGCTGATTAATATTAAACTAGTTACTAGTTTTTAATGGTAGAGATTGGATACTAATTTGATTTAGGTTATATGCAATCCAAATAATCAAGTATGTAAAATTTTGCGTTCCAAATTTTTAATTTATATAATTGTAAACTATAAAATGTTGATAATTAATGTTTTATAAATATTTTGGCATACTCTTTGTCTAGTGAATGATATGATAACCCTTGAAGCTGCGAATAAAATTGGTCAGAATTGGATAGATAGATGGAATGAACCCAATTTGTCAAACTTTTGCGAACTTTATGAAGAGAGTGCCGAAGAATTGTCTTCTATGGCAAATCGTTTAATAAGGATATCAAATGGTCATATCAAAGGAAAAAATATTTTGTACTGTTATTGGCAATTGCTTCGGGCTATATTTCCAGACAATCATTACGAATTGAGCCAAGTTCAATTACATGGTGAAGATGTGATTGTATTTTTTAAAATGAATGGATTAAAAACGAATGCAGTGGCCAAGCTATCAGTCAATCACCAAAACAAAATCGAGAAGATAGTGACTTGTCATGTTTAATATTTTTCACTCATGATGTTAAACCAACATTGAAATTGGATTTTCTAAATACCCTTTCAAAGTGGTTAAAAAATTTGCGCCTACAGCACCATCAACAACACGATGATCGCAGCTAAGGGTTAGTTTTAAAATATTTTTAATTACAATGGTATTATTTTCTACCACAGGGGTTGGCGTGCTTTTGCCCACAGCTAAAATACAAGCATCAGGTGGATTAATGATTGCAGTAAATTCATCGATATCCATCATCCCTAAATTAGAGATGGTGAATGTATTGCCTGTGAATTCGGAAGGTTGAATTTTTTTATTTCTTGCCTTGTCATAAAGCTCATTTGCATTTATAGCTATTTGAGACAAGGTTTTTTGATTAGCGAATTTAACAACTGGCACAATCAATCCTTCAGGTAAAGCAATGGCACTGCCAATATGAATATGGTGATTCTGTCGAACAAAATCGCCCATCCAACTACTATTTACGTCAGGATGTTTAGTAAGTGATAATGCAACTGCTTTTATCATCATATCATTGATTGAAATTTTAATTGGACTAGCCAAATTAATTTCTTTTCTGATAGCCATGAGTTTGTCCATTGAAACTGAAGTCTTCAAATAGAAATGCGGTGCTGAAAATTTACTTTCTGATAATCGTTGAGCAATTATTTTTCGCATTTGTGTAACAGGCGTATCTGTATGACCTTCGATGCCGTCGTTAAAAGCTATTACTTGCGAAGTTGAAGTTTTATCAGAAGCAGTTTGCGCTTGGTTGATATTGACGTTATCTAAATCTCTTTTAATAATTCTACCATTATCGCCAGTGCCAGCAACCTTATGTAAATCAATTCCTTTTTCTTTGGCAATTGATTTAGCTAGCGGTGATGCCTTAATACGATCATCATTTGAAGGTGTTTGCGTATTAAGAACCTCAGATTGTTTAGATGGTTGAGTTTCTATACTAGCACTATTATCAACACTTACTGCATTTGTTTTTGTAGGACTTTCTGAGCCTTCTGATTTTAGTGCATCAAGATAGGGTGTGATATCTGTACCCGCTTTTCCAATCACAGCAATCACTGCATTAATTTTAGCAGCTTCGCCAGCTTCAACGCCTTTATATAGTAAAGTGCCATCAGTATATCCAACTACTTCCATAGTTGCTTTATCGGTCTCAACATCTGCTAGAGAGTCATCAGCTTTGACAGAATCGCCAATATTTTTATTCCAAACCACAATTTTTCCTTCAGTCATTGTATCGCTTAAAAGCGGCATACGAATCACAGTCAATTCTTTAGGTATCTGAATAGATGCAGTTGCAACAGGAGAGGCTGTTTCAGTTTTGATTGCAGCGGCATTGTCAACAGCAGGAGGTGGAGTAGAGGTTGATGGCTTAATTAAATTTGAAATGTCTTCACCTTCTTTACCGATGATGGCTATAATTTCATTGACTTTTGCAGCTTGTCCAGCCTCAACACCAATATAAAGCAAAGTTCCATCTACATAAGGAATTACTTCCATGGTTGCTTTGTCTGTTTCAACATCAGCGATCGAATCATCACTCTTTACTTTGTCACCTACTTTCTTATTCCAAACAGCAATTTTTCCTTCAGTCATTGTATCACTCAATAGGGGCATACGTATTACATCAGCCATGGCATTTCTAATTTTTTCCAAAAGTAATATATTTTAAATAATAATTTAGATGTAAGATAAGACTTCATAAGCTTTATCAGATTTGGGTTTAAAATTCTATATTTGCGCACTTTAAATAAATCATGGAAAATAATAATTATAAACTTGACACCCTTCTTATACATGCAGGTGTTGAACCCGATCCTACAACTGGTGCAATTATGACACCAATTTATCAGACATCAACCTATGTTCAAGAAGCGCCTGGCAAGCATAAAGGATATGAATACGCCCGTACCCAAAATCCAACTCGAACTGTTTTGCAAAATGCCATGGCCGCTATTGAGAAGGGAAAGCATGGTTTGAGTTTCGCGTCTGGACTGGCTGCAACTGATGCTATTATGAAATTGTTAAGTCCGGGCGATGAAGTTATTTCAACCAATGATTTATATGGAGGCACTTATCGCATTTTTACAAAAATGTTTGAACCTTATGGAATGAAATTTCATTTCATAGGAATGTCAGATCCGAGTTTAATTGAAGCTCATATAACAAAAAATACAAAAATGCTATGGGTTGAAACGCCAACCAATCCATTATTAAATATTATTGATATTGAAGCATGTGCTCAAATTTGCAAAAAGCACAATATTTTACTAGTTGTTGATAACACATTTGCTTCGCCTTATTTACAAAATCCTTTAACGCTTGGTGCAGATATTGTAATTCATTCAGCCACCAAATATTTAGGAGGACATTCAGATGTGGTTCATGGCGTGGTGATTGTGAATGATGATGGTTTAGAAGAAAGATTGCGTTTTATACAAAATGCGAGTGGCGCTGTGCCAGGTCCTCATGATTGTTGGTTAGTTTTAAGAGGTATTAAAACGCTACATGTTCGTATGCAACGTCATTGTGAGAATGGTGAAAAAATTGCGCATTATTTACGATCGCATCCCAAAGTTGAACGTGTTTATTGGATAGGTTTTGAAGATCATCCAAATCATGAAATTGCTAAGAAGCAAATGAGAGGTTTTGGTGGTATGATTTCATTTGTGTTAAAAGGTGATAATTTAGATGATGCCATGAAAGTATTAAGTGGTACAAAATTATTTTCATTGGCAGAGTCACTTGGCGGCGTTGAAAGTTTAATCGGTCATCCTGCAAGTATGACACATGGCTCTATTCCGCGTGAAGAACGAATTAAGAATGGATTGGCAGATACATTAATAAGATTAAGTGTTGGTATTGAAGATGTAGATGATTTAATTGAAGATTTAAAGCAAGCCATTGGATAGTGCATTACTGATTATCATGTTATAAATGCAAGATTCAAATTTATCATTGGTTGATTTTCTAAATCTTAAGGTAGACGAATACAATCAGTTGACATTTATTGACCGTGATCCTATTTCAATACCTCACCAATTTATCAAAAAGCAAGATATTGAAATTGCAGGTTTTTTTGCCGCTATTTTAGCATGGGGAAATAGAACAACCATTATACAAAATGCAAATCGTATTATGGAGGCGATGGAGCATTCGCCTTATGAGTTTATTTTAAATCATAAGGAGAAAGATTTAAAACGATTTCTAAATATTAAGCATCGAACCTTTAATGCAACAGATTTGCTTTATCTGATTCATTTTTTGAAGATTCATTTTAAGGAATATGATTCACTTGAAGATGCCTTTTTTATAAAGCAAGGAGTAAATCAGAAACAGCGTTTGATTGATTTTCATGAGTACATTTTTTCTTTTGAACATCCTGAACGAACGCGAAAGCATATTTCAAACCCTGAAAAAAATTCAGCCTGTAAACGAATCAATATGTACTTACGATGGATGGTAAGAAAAGATGATCGAGGTGTTGATTTTGGTATTTGGAGTCGAATGAAAATGAATGAACTCATGATTCCGATGGATATTCATGTGAGTCATGTTGCTTATCGATTAGGATTGATTAAAGAAAATAAAGCGAATTGGAAAACAGCAACTGAACTGACTAATGCATTGAGTGCGATGGATGCAGACGATCCTTGCAAATATGATTTTGCTTTATTTGCTTTAGGTGCTGAAGAACGATTGCGTTAGTGATATATATAAAACTATCCTCTCTTTTTAAATAATGGCACTTTGCTTTCACTACCTGTAAGCAAACGATTGATATTTTTGTGATGTGTGAGTACCACAAGACATGCTGTAGCAACTGCAAATACACGATACATGAGTTCAGGCTCTCTGAAAATAAAAAAGATCAGCACTGGAAATGCTATACTTGCAACAATAGAGCTCAAGGAAACGTAACGAGTTAAAAACAACATTAAGAAAAATACGGCCACTAAACTTGCCGCAACTAATGGCTGAATGGCAAGTATCATACCGAATAAAGTAGCAATTCCCTTTCCCCCTTTAAACTCGGCCCATATAGGAAATACATGTCCAACAACAGCAGCTATGCCAAGTAAAACTTGAAAATTAGTGAGGGCAACATTATCTAATTGATATTTAGAAATAAAGTAGGCAAGATCAACTGCCATAAAACCCTTCAGCATATCGATCACAAAAACAAAACTGCCTGCCTTTGAACCCAATACTCGAAAGGTATTTGTGGCTCCCGCATTGCCGCTTCCATAATTACGTATATCGATATCGAAGAAGTATTTGCTTACCCAAACTGAAGTTGGTATTGAACCCAACAAATAAGCAAGTAATAAAAGAATGAATTCGTACATATATTAATTTAATATTACCAAAAGTTGATTCGCGAAGATAGTAGATGCCGAACAATTATGCAAACACATATTATGTTAATTTATATGTAGAGCGACCCAGTCTTTTTTCTGTTTACTAGAAACAAGCTGAAAACCTAGTTCAGTAAAGCATTTTGACATTGTTGGGATATCGGAATAAAGAATACCACTTAAATAAATTTGACCTTGAGAACGAAGTAAATTTTTTAAAATAGGTAAGGTTTCAAGTAAAATATTCAAATTGATATTAGCCAAAATGATGTCAAATTGTTTATTTATTTGAGTGAGATCTTGAATTGAAATTTCGATAGACGAACAATTATTTTTCATACAATTTTCATTGGCGTTTTCAACAGACCATGGGTCATTATCAATTCCTATCACAGTTTTTGCTCCTTTTAGTGAAGCCAATATAGCTAATACACCGGTGCCGCATCCAAAATCAAATACATCTTTTCCATTGAAATCAGTTGCACACGCATATTCAAGCATCATTTGTGTGGTTTCGTGATGACCAGTTCCAAAACTCATTTTGGGTGTAATTTCAATATCATATTTACAATCAGTAAATGGCGGATGAAAATTTGCACGAATACCCAATTCATTATTGATTCGAATCGGTTCAAAATTTGATTCCCATTGAGCATTCCAATTTTCATGTGGGATAATTAATTTCTCAAATTGAATATGCAATGGCTGTAATGCCGTTTTGATAAGAATATCATCATATTCATCCTCATTAAAAAATGCAAAGAGTTTAAGTTCGTTTTGTTCAAATCCTTGAGGATTTAACTCACTTAAAAATGCAGTAATTATATCCCCTTCATCAGTTTCTTTTAAATCAAAAATGAGTTTTATATAGTTCATGCAACGAAAGTAATGAAATATTACAATGGGAGGTCTATATTTGCTTTTTACCGTTTTAGTATGCTTAATCGATATCTCACTTTTTACAATTCTCCCATTCAATTTGTTGTTTTTTGTGCGATCTTATCAATGAGTTTTTTGGTGGGAGGTAGCTTAATTGAATTTCTGAATACCCAAATTATTGGCTTTTCGAATGAAGAGATCTTGGGAATGAAAGATATATCTAGTGAATTATCGAACAAACTTAAATTTGTAAATGCCACACTTCTCGCCATTACATTATTATTACCAGCCATTATTTTTTCGTATTTAGCCTATCCAAAACCTACTAAATATTTAGGATTGGATGCTTTGCGTAAGAAGCATCATTTATTATGGGGAATTACCTTGATTTTAATCGCTATTCCTTTTACATCTTTACTTGAAGAATGGAGTCAATTGATTCCAGCCATTGGTAATTCAAATGAATTAGATGAAAAATATAATCAGTTAGCCACTTCAATGTTGAAAGGGAGTAGCTTAACAGATTTGTTTTCGAATATTTTTTTTATTTGCATTATGCCCGCATTAATTGAAGAAATATTTTTTAGAGGCTGTTTGCAAAATATTTTACTTCATTGGATGAGAAAAACACCCATCGCCGCTATACTTTTAGTGGCTGTATTATTTTCAGTATTTCATGGACAATTAAGTGGTTTTTTTCCTAGAATATTTTTGGGTTTATTATTAGGTCTATCTTATTATTACTCTGGTAGTTTATGGGTTTCAATGTTTATGCATGTTGTAAATAATTTGGTGACAGTTGTTTTTGTTTATATGTTCAATAATCAAATCACTGATATTGATCTTACCAAATTACCTGCAATGAATATATGGCTAGGGCTACTTAGCTTTATTGCCGTTATTGCAATGGTTTACCTTTTTTACAAGGATCGAAAAGAATACGAAATTATAGAAGTTGAGAAAGAAGAATTACCCAAAATACAATGAGAATGCATGATAAAATAAAATGGATTTGTATCCATAAAACAAGTAATAAGTTTGAAGCTGAGGCTATCAAGGGCAATATTGAGAGCGCTGGAATACCTTGTGTGATTTTGAATAAACAAGATAGTTCATATTTAAGTTTTGGTTATGTTGAAGTTCATATTCCTGAAGAAAGAAAACAAGAGGTTGAGCAATTACTAAGTGAAGATCCAAACGTAAATTTAAATTAATAGATGGCGCTAAATATCAAAACCTTTTTTACCAGACTTGGAAGTGCCGCTGTTTTTAGTGCCATCATGTTAGCTGGTTTACTAATGAATGAATGGGCGTTTATTGCTCTTTTTTTTGTGATCAATATTCTTTGTCTGCGTGAGTATGCGAATCTGGTTGAATTCATTTTGCAAACAAAATTTACGCAAAATGAAAAGGTTAATTTTGTGGCAATTGGCGTTGCGCTGTTTTTAACTGTGATTGCGTTGCCGATTTCTGTCTGTGATAATTTTATTTCTTTGGTATTGTCAAAATATGTATTTCATTTTTTAGGCTTTGTAATTGGCGCAATGCTCATTTTCTTGTTTTTTAGAAAGAACAAAAAGTCAATTTATTTACTTACTGGTTTAGGATATATATCTGTAGCCTTTGGTTTTTTAGTTCAAATGCGATTTCAATCTTTATTGCTTCCTTTGATATTAATTTTGTTCATTTGGATGAATGATACCATGGCCTATCTCACGGGTTCCTTTATTGGTAAAACGCCCTTCTTTCCGAGTATTTCACCTAAAAAAACAATCGAAGGTACAATTGGAGGAATTGTTTTTTGTATGGTATTTGCTTTTATTTGGGGTTCATTGACTAATTGGTTTCCTATTTCGGTGTGGATAATGTTTGGTTTGATAGCAGGCGTTGTTGGTACTGCCGGGGATTTAGTAGAATCTAAATTAAAGCGAATGGCAGGTGTGAAAGATTCAGGTGCCATGATGCCTGGACATGGAGGCGCACTAGATCGATTTGATTCATTATTGCTTGCATCGCCATTTGCGTTTTTAGTGGCAATGATATTTGAAGTGTGTAAGGTTTACAAAGTATTTTAATTTTATAAGAAATTTACAATAAATTGAGTACGGTTTTAATTCGCTCAACAGTATTTTCTTTACCTATTAGTTCAGCAATATTAAACACACCGGGGCCAAATTTTCCTCCAACTAACATAATTCTAAATGGTGCTTGTAATTCGCCTAGCTTGATGTTTTTTTCTGTAGCCAAAGTTTTAAAACAAGTTTCTATAGAAGCCAAATTCCATTCCGAAAGGCTATCAAAAGAATTTAGAAGTTCATTGAAAAAAATATTTTTTTCATCACTCCATTTAGTTTGAATGCTTTCTAAATCTACCTTCGCTGGTGTTTGAAAAAAGTAAATCGATTGTTCATAAACATCATTAATTAAAGTGCATCTATCTTTAATCAGTGCTACAACTTTCTCAAGATATTCATCACTCATAATATCAACACCTCTATTCACTAAAATCGGTTTTGCCAATATTTCAAAATGAGTGATAGGCATATGTTTGATCCATTCGTGATTGAACCATTTTGCTTTTTCATAATCAAATTTAGCACCACCTTTGTGTACTCGTTCCATTGAAAACGAAGCAACTAATTCATCTAAAGTAAAAATTTCTTTTTCTTCACCACTATTCCATCCAAGCAAGGCTAGTAAATTAATAAACGCTTCTGGTAAAAACCCAAGCTCTTTAAAACCATGAGTTGTTTCATTTGTTTTAGGATCATACCAATCCATTGCAAATACTGGAAACCCTAGTCTGTCGCCATCTCTTTTACTTAGTTTGCCATGTCCATCGGGCTTTAATATAAGTGGTAAGTGCGCCCATTGAGGCATATGTTGATCCCATCCTAAATAATGCCAAAGTAAAATATGAACTGGTGCACTTGGAAGCCATTCTTCACCTCTAAAGGCATGCGTAATTTTCATTAAATAGTCATCAACAACCACAGCTAAATGATAGGTTGGCATGCAATCTGCTTTCAGTAAAACCTTATCATCTACTAAATTTGATTCATTTTTTATTTCGCCACGAATCATATCTGTGAATGTAATGGTTTCATTCTCGGGCATTTTAATTCGAATCACATAAGGAATATTTTGTTGCAGTAAGGATTCGGTTTCTTCTTTGAGAAGTCGAATTGAATTTTTCATATGCATTCTTGTTGATGCATCATATTGTGGCGAAGGATTTGAAGGCGATTTTAAATCCTCACGCATTTTTTCTAATTCCTCAGGTGTGTCAAAGGCATAATAGGCATGTCCACTTTCAACCAATTGTAAAGCATATTGTTTATAAATTTCTTTGCGTTCGCTTTGACGATAAGGAGCATAATCACCAGGGTGATGAGGACCTTCATCTGGAATAATGCCACACCAAGTTAAACAATCAACAATATATTGTTCTGCACCTTCAACAAATCGAGTTTGATCAGTATCTTCAACACGCAATACAAAACTACCATTGTGTTTTTTGGCGAAAAGGTAACTGTATAATGCAGTGCGAACACCTCCTAAATGTAAACCGCCAGTTGGGCTTGGTGCAAATCTTGTTCTAACCGATTGACTCATGTAATATTTTATTAGTGGGCAAATTTAGTTTCATTTCATGATACTCTCTTTCGTTATTCTATAATTCTTTATTGCCCCCTTCATTGAAATGGAGATAATTGGCTTATTTAGTTCATAAAAATTATCAGTTTGCTAACAGTTTGAGCTTGAGTTTCGTTATAAAATTAGAAATAATCCCGCTTATATTTGTGATCTAATTTTTGCATGACACGTATTTTTCTAATTGTTTTATCGTTGTTTCCCTATTTGATTGATGCACAATCAAACGCTGATACTTTGCGTAAGCATGTCGTTCGCTTGTCAACTTCCCCCTACGCAAGAACTCAAAAAAATATTGAAACGCTTAATAAGGCAGCCAATTATATTCATCAATATTTTTCAAAAAGTTGTGAAGAGGTAGTATTTCAAAATTTTGAAATGAATCATGTAAATTATAAAAATGTAATTGCAAGTTTTGGTCCATCACAAGGTGCTCGTTTTATTTTAGGAGCGCATTATGATGTATTTGGCGAAGCGCCTGGTGCAGATAAAAATGCAAGTGGCGTGGCAGGTTTGCTTGAGATTGCTCGTCTTTTAAAAAAGAATGAGAAGCTATTATTGTATCGAATTGACTTAGTTGCTTATACCTTAGGGGACGCAAATTCAATTGCGCGTAAGAATAGTGGTAGTTTTTTACATGCAAACTCACTGAAACAAAACAACGTAGAAGTACTTGGTATGATTAATTTAGATTGTATTGGTTTTTTTACAGATAGGCCTAGAAGTCAAGTTTATCCATTTTTTTTGTATCCATTCATGTACGGACGAATTGGCAATTTTATTGCAGTGATACAGCAACCAGGAAATGGATTATGGGCTCGACAGATGCGCTATTTATTTAAGCAATATATGTATGATCTTCGCGTGATTAATTTTAAACCAGCTGTTCCATTTGATGGGTTTGGGGATGGAGATCAAAAAAATTATTGGGATTTAGGTTATCCAGCTATTCTAGTGACTGATACTAAATTCTATCGCAACAAAAATTATCACTATGATTTAGATACCTTTGAAACTTTAGATTATTTTCGGATGGCAAAAGTTGTTGATATGGTGTATAAATCACTTATTCATTATCAGGCATGAGGACATATTTAGTTAAAACACCTCGGTTATTAAAAGTGGCTTATGCAAATTGCATATGGCATGTAAAAGAACATGCAAATAGTGTTTACCTAACTTTTGATGATGGACCACATCCAACTATTACACCTTTTGTTTTAAATGAATTAAAAAAATACCAAGCAAAAGCAACCTTTTTTTGTATTGGTAAAAATGTTGAACTCTACCCTGAAATTTACCAACAAATTCTTGATGAAGGTCATTCGGTGGGCAATCATACACAAAATCATTTAAATGGTTGGAAGACCGAAAATATTGAATACTACAAGAATATCAAAATGGCTTCGAAATTAATTGATACTCGTTTATTTCGACCGCCTTATGGAAGAATTACCTATGCACAATCAATGGGCTTAAGCCGGTTGTTTCCAAAATCAAAAATTATTATGTGGGATGTATTGAGCGGTGATTTTGATACAGCATTAACGGGTGAAAATTGTTTGCAGAATGTGGTATTGGCAACTCAAGCCGGATCGATCATTGTGTTTCATGATAGTGAAAAAGCTTGGGCAAGATTGAAATTTACGTTGCCTTTATTTTTAGAACATTGTAAACAACAAGGTTGGAAAATGAAAAAACTGTAAAATTCCTGAATGAGTAAAGCCCCATTTATAAAATAGTTAGAACAGTTTTAAGATTCAAAAGAATGATAGATACACATACTCATCTCTACGATGAACAGTTTGAACAAGATAGAATTGAAATGATAAAGCGAGCCATCGAAAGTGGTGTTGAACGTATGTATTTGCCAAACTGTGACGCAACAACCATAGAGCCTATGTTTGAAGTGGAACGTAAATTCCCAAATCATTGCTTTGCTATGATGGGTTTGCATCCTTGCTATGTAAAAGAAAATGTAGATGAAGAATTAAACATAGTGCGCAAATGGTTAGATGAACGTAAATTTTGTGCAGTTGGTGAAATCGGGTTAGACTATTATTGGGATAAATCGTTTGTAGAGCCCCAAAAGCGAGCCTTTAGAACGCAGATAGAATGGGCTCTCGAGTTTGATATACCCATCGTGATTCATACACGCGAAGCAACTAAAGATACAATTGATATTGTGAAAGAATATTGTGCTAAAGGCATTAAAGGCGTATTTCATTGCTTTAGTGGCAGTTATGAAACAGCCATGCAAATTATTGATATGGGCTTTTATTTAGGAATCGGCGGTGTATTGACATATAAAAATGCAGGATTGCAAGAGGTCGTTCAAAGATTAGATTTGAAGCATTTGGTACTTGAAACTGATGCGCCGTATTTAACGCCTGCGCCATTTCGTGGCAAAAGAAATGAAAGTCATTATGTTCATTATGTTGCACAAAAATTATCAGAATTAAAAGATGTTTCGATTGATGAATTAGATAGAATAACTACAACGAATGCAAATGAATTATTTAAATTTTCAAAATAAAGATTTGGCTAAGATGATGATAAGTAGGGTTGTATTAAAATAAAATTTTAAACTTAGATGATTTATTCTTACACCAATTCAGATCAAGAAGGAACTATCCGACTCATAAAGGGCGAATCTCAACTTTCTCGGAATTATTATAAACAACAGGTTGGCGATACATTTCATTCAATTGCATGGAATATTGGTAAATCTCAAAAAATTCTAATTGATGAAATTGAATATCAATTTGAGTCAAATTCTATTCTTCCACTCACATTAAATCAAAGCTTTAGTTTTGAACTTCCTGAGAATATTGTTTTATGGCAATTTAATAGAGAGTTTTACTGTATTGCTAACCATGATAAAGAGGTAGGTTGTGTCGGGTTTATTTTTTTTGGTCCTTCGCCAACTATGTTTATTGAGTTGGATACCACTGATCGGGAGAAAATGAGTAGAATATTAGATCAATTCGAAGAAGAGTTTGTTTCAGATGAAGATATAAAAGGCGAGATGTTAAGGATATTGTTGGTAAGATTAATTATCAAAATTACCCGAATAGCTAAAAAGCAATATGTTGATTTGGATCAATATGAGGATGGAAAATTTGATTTAGTTAGACAATATAATTTATTGGTCGAAATTCATTTTCGTGTTGAACATCAAGTTAATTTTTATGCCAAGCAACTTCATAAATCACCAAAAACAATCTCAAATTATTTTTCGATTTTGAGTAAAAAAACACCTTTGCAAATTATACATGATAGAATCATAACAGAGGCGAAGCGATTATTTTATTATACCAATAAATCGGTTAAAGAAATAGCAAGTGAATTGGGTTTTGATGAAGTTTCGCACTTTAGTACATTTTTTAAAAAAGTAACCTTTCAAAGTCCTACACAGTTGAAAAACGCTCTTAAAAAGCAAGATTAGGGAAATATTTATAAGTCATCGGGAAGAATGTCTATTGCATTCGAGTTTGAGCAAGCACATCTTTGCATTCAAATTTATATACAATGAAATTAGTGTCCATTCTCTTCGTAACCTTATTCTTTGCAATAACTGCAAATTCTCAAACTACCTTACGTGTAAAACATTTTAATCTAGAAAAAGGGCTTGCAATTCAAGGCTATGATCCGGTTGCGTATTTTGTTAGTAAAAATGCAATTAAGGGAAATAAACAATTTGCTGCAAGTGCTGAAGGGGTGACCTATTATTTTTCGTCCTCAAATAACAAAGATCTTTTTTTAAAAGATTACAAAAAGTATGAGCCTCAATATGGCGGCTGGTGTGCTTATGCCATGGGAGCGAACAACGAAAAAGTAGAAATTGATCCGGAGACTTTTAAAATTTTAAATGGCAAACTGTATTTGTTTTATCATACTTGGACTAATAATACATTGACCAAATGGAATGCAAACGAAAAAACTTTAAATGAAACCGCGGATAAAAATTGGCTTTCACTTTATCGCTAATCAATAAAAAAATTAATCATGAATATTAAACTTATCTTTTCTTGGATACTTAGAATAATAGCAGCAGTTATATTACTTCAAACACTTTTTTTTAAGTTTTCAGGCCATCCTGAATCAGTCGAACTTTTTACTAAACTTGGTGTTGAACCATGGGGTAGAATTGGGACAGGTATCATTGAGTTGATTGCTGGTATATTATTATTAATTCCGGCAACTGCTTTCGTTGGTGGGTTACTTGGTGTGGGTTTAATGTTTGGTGCTATATTATCTCATCTTACAGTGATTGGCATTGAATCAAAGGGTGATGGGGGGCAGTTATTTTTACTTGCCTTTATTGTTCTGATTTGCTGTAGCCTTATTCTTCTTTTACATGGAAATCAAGGTTTAGCAATCTATCGTAAAATACTTGCATTCAGAAAGTAATTCTAAAAATAGAAAATAAGAGTATTTTGAATATGGTCTTTCTTCAATTAAAACAACAATTAAAGTCTTTGAATGATTTGCTTACCTCATTAAGTGATGAGCAGTATCTTTTTAAAAGTGTGCATCTTGGGCAATCAAGTATTGGTGCGCATACACGACATATAATTGAATTATTAAAATGTGCTATAGATGGTTATGAAATGGGGAGAAT
>ENA-UOWO01004790-UOWO01004790.1-activated-sludge-metagenome-genome-assembly--contig:-NODE-4790-length-14733-cov-16.199959_pt1 | contig 14733 bp, 11 predicted proteins | sample MGYA00238148_ERZ761564 | MGnify/ENA primary metagenome ERZ761564 (study PRJEB28885, sample SAMN05720194) | activated sludge metagenome | isolation source: Anaerobic digester | place: USA...
GTCTGCAGTTTCTCCAGCTGCTCTTTGGTCAGATACAAAGGTTTCATGCAGAAGCCTCTTCACTCTCTTTTGGTTAACACCCTCGCTTGCTCGCTCATTCCTCGCGGAATAAAAACGCAAACCGAATCGGCGTTCCTGACACCGATTCGGTTTGCGTGGTGTTAAACTAATGATAAATACGATATTTGTCAAGCAAAATCTGAAGATTCAAACCGGCTGGACCCGCCACCTAACAAAATACCTTGCTTTTTTTCCAGCTTATGCTAAATTGGAGGGACTCACTTGAGAGAAGGTAACCATGCCTCCCAAAAAGCAGAAAGTCTTTGTCATCACCACCGGCGGCACCATTGAAAAGATCTACGATGAGGAGAGCGGAACCCTGACCAACCGCGGCTCTCTTCTGCAGCAGATGCTCAGCCGGCTGCGCCTTCCCTATACCACCATCCAAAGCTATGACCTGCTCTGCAAGGATTCCCTTGAGATGACGGACAAGGATCGCCAGATGATCCTCTTCGCGGTTGAAAACCTGCTCGAGCACAGCGCCCCCATTCTCATACTGCACGGCACTGACACCATGGAGTTGACGGCCGACTATCTTTTCAGAAACCTGCCCGATCTGAAAGTACCGATCATCCTGACCGGCGCCATGAAACCCTTCGGTTTCGATAACTCGGATGCCCTGCAGAATTTCACCGAGGCCCTGCTCGCCTGCTCCCTTAGCGCTCCCGGCCTCTACATCAGCATGCATGGCTGCGTGCATCCCCTTCCCGGCGTTTTCAAAAACCGCGAAAAAGGAACCTTTGAAAGAAAAGAGCAGAACCAAATCAATTCACCTGTCTAACCTTAATCAGGAGGTCCCATGTCTGTCGTAGCGCATCTCGAACCCAAATCGCTGTGGAAATATTTCGACGAAATCCGCAAGATCCCGCGCGGCTCCGGCGACGAAAAGGCCGCCGGCGACTATGTCCTCAAGGTGGCCAAGGATCTCGGCCTGAAGGGGATCCGCGACAAAGAGGGCAATGTGGTCATCTACAAAAAGGCTACCCCCGGCCACGAAAAATCCCCCGGCATCGTCCTGCAGGGTCATCTCGATATGGTCAACGAGAAACACTCCACCTCGAAGCACAATTTTGACAAGGATCCCATCACCCTGCTTCTCGACGGCGAATGGCTCCACGCCGACGGCACGACCCTCGGTGCGGACAACGGCATCGGTCTTGCCGCCGCCCTGGCTGTACTCGAGGATGACAAGCTGAAACACGGTCCCCTCGAAGCGGTCTTTACCGTCGATGAAGAACGCGGTCTCAACGGCGCCCGCGCCCTGACCTCTGACCTCCTGCATGGCCGCATCCTGCTCAATCTCGACAGCGAAGAACTCGGCAACTTTTCCATCGGCTGCGCCGGCGGCGCCGACACCCATCTCGCCCTGCCGCTCAAACGCACTGAGGCCAAGGGCGACAAGGTGCTCTATCTGCACATCCACGGCCTGCGCGGCGGCCACTCCGGCATCGATATTCATGAAGGCCGCGGCAATGCAGTCAAAATCCTCAACCGCCTGCTCTGGCAGCTCTCCAGGGAAGTTAAATTAGAGCTGGTCAGCTTCAACGGCGGGGATAAACACAATGCCATCCCGCGCGAAGCCTTCGCCGAAATTGTTGTGCGCAAAAAAGATCTCGGCAAAACCAAAAGCTGGCTGGAAAAAGCGATCGAGGAGATCCGCACTGAATTCAAGCCGGTCGAGAACAAAATCGAGCTGACCATCGAGGAACTCAAGGGCAAGGTGCCGAAGGTGCTCGAGCCTCAGTCGATGGAAACACTCCTCGGCCTGATCTTCGCCCTGCCGCACGGCCCGCTGGCCATGAGCCGCGGCATGAAGGGACTGGTGGAAACCTCCAATAACGTCGCCGCCATCAAGTCCTCCGCCGCCAAGGCGGTCATCCTCTGCAGCAGCCGCAGCTCCAACAGCGCCGCCTTGCGCGCCACGCGCGACAAGCTGGCCGCTATCGCCCGCATGACCGGGGTCAAGGTGGAACAGCCTGAGGGTTATCCCGGCTGGATGCCCAACCTCGACTCGCCGCTGCTCAAAGTCACCATGGATACCTACAAGGAGGTGACCGGCAAAAAGGCGGTCTATTCGGCCATCCACGCCGGCCTGGAATGCGGCATCATCGGCGAAAAGTTCCCCGGCATGGACATGATCTCTTTCGGTCCGGATCTGAAGCACCCCCACTCCCCGGAAGAGAAGGTGAACGTCAAGAGCGTGGCCAAATTCTATCAGCACCTGCTCAAGATCATCGAAACCCTCGCCTGATCCTGGCGGGCATGTCCGTCGCAGCCGCAGCTGCCCCGGCAGCTCAAGCTCCCAGCCTCACCCCGCCCCGCGGCCTTTGCCGCGGGGCTTTTTTTATCCTCGCCAGTTCTCGCCGCAGTGTAACAAATGAAATCCCCCCGCCGTATAAACCGTGAGAACAAACCTCGGCATAACAGTCTAATCCTTTGGAGTCGCCCGTTATGACAAAGCGGAACAAGAAAAAATGGTTCTGGCTCATCGCCGCCGCGGCTGTAGTGGCCCTGCTCGCAGTCGCCTTGGGCGCCAGATCAAAGAACGGCAAGGAGACGGGGCCGGCGAAAGTCAAGGTCGGCCGCATGGATATCATCGACAAAGCCCTGGCCGTGGGCGCGATCGAGCCCAGGAACGAAATTGCCGTGAAATCCAAAACCTCCGGAGTGGTCGGCAAACTCTACGTCGAGGTCGGCGATTACGTCCGGGCCGGCGCCCCCCTGCTCGATGTCCGTCCCGATCCCACTCCGCTGGAACTGGCCGAAACCACCCGCGGGGTGGAGATCGCCGAGATCGAACTCGCCACTCTCAACCGGGAGATGGAGCGCCAGAAGGAGCTCAAAGCGAAGGGTCTGATCTCGCAGCAGGAATACGAGACACTGGAACAGCAGTACGACCAGGCCGCGGTGCGCGCCAAAATCGCGCGCGAACGTCTCGAGCTGCTTAAAAAGGGGCGCGTTCAGATCGCCGAAAACACCATCGAAACCACGGTCAGAGCGCCGATCACCGGCTACATCCTGCAAAAGTCGGTCAACCTCGGCGACCCGGTCGTCCCCCTCACCTCCTATCAGGCCGGCACCGAGCTGATGAAGATGGCGGATATGAAGGATCTGCTCTTCCGCGGCACCCTCGACGAGATCGACGTCGGCAAGATCAGCGAGGGTATGCCCTGCGAACTGGCGATCGGCGCACTGCCGGGCAAGACCGTCAAAGGCCACGTCGCGCTCATTTCACTCAAGGCGCGCAAGGAGGAGAATACCACCCTCTTCCCGGTCGAGATCACCATCGATGACGCGGCCGGCGCCGTGCTCCGGGCCGGATTTTCCGCCAACGCCACCATCATCATCAACAAAAAGGTGCAGGTGCTGGCCATACCGGAGCGGGTGGTCACTTTCCGCAACGACTCGGCCTTCGTCCAGATCAGCACCGGACCGGAGGAGAGCAAGGAGATCCCCGTTCAGACCGGACTCAGCGATGCCATCCATATCGAGGTGATCTCCGGCCTGGAGGAGGGGCAGGAGGTGCTCGAGAAGAAGGTCAAACCGATCGTTTAGCCGTATACCGCCCCCGACCGGAGCGGAGGAAACCATAGTAAGGCCTGTGAATATGAGCCATCTGGTTGAAACCCTCAAAGAGATCTTTTACTACCTGCGCCAGTACAAGGGCCGCACCTTTATGACCCTTTTCGGCATTGTCTGGGGCACAGTCAGCATTGTAGTGCTCCTGGCCTTCGGCGTCGGCGTGCAAAAGTCCCTGAGCAAAAGCATGCACGGAATGGGCGAAAGCATCGCCATTCTTTGGCCCGGCCGCACCAGCATGCCCTGGAAGGGCTTCAACCGCGACCGGTATATCCGCCTCGAGGAGGAGGATGCCGAGCTGCTGCGCCGCGAAGTGCGCGAGATCCGCAGCATCAGCCCGGAATACGCCAAGTGGAACGCCCCCCTGCGCCATGGTGAACAGGTCAACAAGCCCAACATTGCCGGCATCATCCCCGAATACGCCGAGATGCGCAACATTCAGGTCCAGCCGGGCGGACGCTGGATCAATGACCTGGATGTGAAAGGGCGCAAACGGGTCATATTCCTCGGCGATGAGCTGTGCAAATACCTCTTCGGCGAAGGCAGCAATCCCGTCGGCAAATATATTTTTGTCGCCGATTCGCCCTTTCTGGTCATCGGCGTGCTCGCCCACAAGCTGCAGAACTCCTCCTACAGCTCACGCGACCAGGACCGCGCCTTCATCCCGGCCTCGACCTTTCAATCGCTGTTCGGACATCGCTATATCGATAATATCGTCTATAAAATCAGCGGTCCCCTCGATTCGGAACTGGCACAGCAGCGCATCTATGAGGTGCTCGGCAAAAAGAAAGGCTTCGACCCTGCGGACAAGCAGGCTCTGGGGATCTGGGACACCACTGAAATGGACAAATTTATCTATTATTTTTCTCTTGGCTTCAATCTCTTCATGGGCCTGATCGGAGTGATGACCCTCACCGTCGGGGGCATCGGCCTGGCCAATATCATGTATGTCGTGGTTCAGGAGCGGACCGCGGAGATCGGCGTGCGCCGCTCCATCGGCGCCAGACGCTCCCATATCCTGACCCAGTTCCTGCTCGAATCTTTCATCATCGTTGCCATCGGGGCCCTTGCCGGCTTCATACTGGCCGCCCTGATCATCAGGGGCATCGCCGCCATGCCCTATGAGGACTTTGTCGGCGATCCGGCCATCGATGTCAAAGTGGCCCTCATCACCATGTTCATCCTCGGGCTGGTGGGAATGATCGCCGGATTTTTCCCGGCGCGCAAGGCCTCCCGGCTCAGCGTCATCGAATGCCTGCGCCACTGAGCCCCTCCATTCAGCCCAAGCGGCCGGATGAGCGGAAATCGTGAACACTTTGCAAGGTCACCGCCATGCATATTTTGATGCTGGTCAGAGAATTTCTTCAGGACATCAAAAAGCAGAAACTCCGCGCTTTTTTGACCACTTTCGCCATCACCTGGGGCACCATGGTGGTCATCCTGCTGATGGCGTTCGGTGCCGGCCTCAGCTTCCGCATGCGCGAAGGCCTGCTCAATGCGGCTGACCGGGTGATCACAGTCTATGCCAACCAGACCAGCATCAAGTACCAGGGCCTGCCGATCGGACGGCGCATCCGCCTCACTGAAGCCGATGCGGAGCTGCTCCGGCAGAGCATCCCGATGGTCGGCCAGGTCTGCCCCCAGCTGGGCAGGCACGGCATCAGACTGCGCAGCGGCAGCCGCACCGCGCTGACCTACACCGAGGGGGTCTATCCCAACTTTGAATTCATGCGCCGGATGTATCCGGCGGCGGGTGGCCGTTTCCTCGATGCGCTGGATCAGGAGCAGAAACGGCGTGCACTCTTTCTCGGCAGCGCGATCGCCAAAGAGCTCTTCGGGGATGAGAATCCGGTCGGAAAAACCTGCGAGCTGGACGGGCTCCCCTTCACCGTTGTCGGCATCCTCCCCAAAAAGCTGCAGACTTCGATGAACAACGGGCCGGACGACCGCCGCGCGGTCATCCCCTTTTCAACCTTTCAAAGTATCTATGGCCACCGCTACCTCAACAGCATCATCATTCAGCCGGTCAATCCCCTTGAGGGCAAGCGGATCAAGGATGAAATTTTCCGGGTCCTCGGCCGCAAGTACCGCTTTGATCCCAAGGACGACAAGGCTCTTTTTGTCTGGGATACGGCCGAGTTCGTCGCCCAGCAGGAGAAGGTCTTTCTCGGCCTCAATATTTTTCTGGGCGTGGTCGGGGCCATGACCCTGCTCATCGCCGGAGTCGGGGTGGCCAACATCATGTATGTGGTGGTCAAGGAGCGCACCCGCGAGATCGGCATTAAACGGGCGGTCGGCGCCAAACGGTGGCACATCATGCTGCAGATCATCTTCGAGTCCCTGCTGATGTCAACCATCGGCGGAATAGCCGGCATTTTGCTCGCCGTCGGCATTATCAAAATGGTCTGGATGATCCCCGCCGGGGAGGGGGCGATGGAGTTCCTCGGCCGGCCGCTGCTCTCCAGCGCAGTGATGGCAGCCGCGGTCTCCCTGCTCGCCCTCATCGGCCTTCTGGCCGGACTCTTCCCGGCGCGCAAGGCGGCGCGCATCGATCCGGTCGAGGCCCTGCGCTACGAATAAAGGCCTCATGCTCAACCTCTGCGTCCGGGCCGGTGCAAGGGGCGAAAGCAGCCCGCATCGACCAGACCAGGTTTTTGCGCTGCGTATGAAAGTGCTTGCTTAGCTTCAGGAATATATCTACATTAGGGGGAACAAATCCCGCCAGGGAATCGTTTCACTTGCACATGGGGACGAATCTGGTTTCGACGGGAATCATGGTGGTAGTGGATGCATGCCGAGGACCCCGGTCTCCTCGTTAATCATCCGGGAAAACAAGTAAATGCAGACGATTATTCGTATGCACTGGCTGCCTAATTAAAGGCGGCCTCGTTCACCGCGGTTTGCGCCTGCAGGGGCTGCGGATGAACGTCGATCTCTGCGGGCTAGCCTTCCGGCATGCTCTGGGCCAGGAGGCGAAACCTTACAGGGCTGGATCGCTTCGGCCTGGTCCGTTGCGCCTGAAGCGATCGAGATTCAGCAGCGGAACAAGCATGTAGTGGCTGCTATGGCCGGGTTTTCGGACGTGGGTTCGACTCCCACCGTCTCCACCACAAGCCTTGTCGGTTCGACAAGGCTTTTTTTATTGCTTTGTTGGACACTTTTTAGTATACTCAGACCATGCCCGTCAACAATGACAAAAACATAACCGCCCAGATCCTGATCATCGCCATGCTCACCGCTGGCGTCTTGATCTTCTTCGAATTCATCAAGAGCACCTGGTGGCCCGACCTGGGCCTGTGGCCATCCCATATCGCCACCATTATTTTTGTCACCCTCTGCGCAGTGATCGCCAGCCATTCGGTCATCTCCAAGGAGCGCCAACTGCGGCGCCAGACCGAGATGGCCTTGAGCTGGCGGGAAGAGGCCGAGAGTCTGGTGGCCTCCTCGGACCGCGCGCGGCGCATGATCTTCGACGGCGTCTATGACGCGGTGATGATTCACAATGCAGCCGGCGCCATCATCGATATCAATCAAAGTACTCTCGATCTTTTTCAGGCCGACAGCCAGCATATGATCGGCGGATGGGTGCAGGATTTCTTCGTATCTGTCGATGAAACCCCGGAACCCCTGACCGAGATCTGGGCAAAGGTGCTGCGCGGGGAGGAACAGCTCTTCCACTACCGGGCGCGGCGCCCCTCGGATGGTTCCGTTTTTGATGTCGAGGTCTTCCTCCGCCGCATCCAGCTCGGTGAAAAAGATCTTCTGCTGGCCAATATCCGTGATCTCACCGAACTGAAACACATGAAAGAGTTCGCCCATCTGCAGGAACAGAAGCTCATCCAGGCGGACAAGATGGCCTCGCTCGGCGTCCTGGTCTCGGGCATGGCCCACGAGATCAACAATCCCAATAACTACGTCCTCCTCAACGCCCGCGTCCTCAGCAAGGCCTGGAACGACATCCAGCCGATCGTGGAAGAGTATTACGAGGCCAACGGCGATTTCGCCATCGCCGGCATGCCCTACTCCTCCGCCCGCGACCGCCTCGGCAATCTCTATATGGGAATCACCGAAGGGGCCATCCGCATCGAACGGATCGTCCAGCATCTGAAGGATTTCGCCCGCCAGACCGGCGATCATGTCTACGGCGAGGTGGATGTCAACCAGGCGGTGGAGGCCTCGGTGGAGATCCTGCGCGGCCTCATCCTGCGCAGCACCGGGCACTTTCAACTCGACTGCGCCCCCGATCTGCCCAAAATCCACGGCAACTCCGTCCATCTCGAACAGGTTCTGGTCAACCTGATCACCAATGCCTGTCAGGCTCTGCGCAGCCATCAGGAAAAGATCCGTGTCGTCACCCGTTGGGAGAGCGACAGCAAGCGCGTCCTTCTCTCGGTCACCGACGAGGGCGAGGGCATCACCGACGAAAACATGCAGCACATCATGGATCCCTTTTATACGACCAAGCGCGAACACGGCGGCACCGGACTGGGCCTCTCCATCTCCTATAACCTGATCAAGAATTTCGGCGGCGAACTCAAGATATCATCCACTCCCGGCAGCGGCACCAGCGTGGAGGTTTGGCTGCCGGTCACCTCCCGGCCCGTAACAGGAGTGCAACAGGGCGATTAGAGGCCGGACTTAACTCTATCATAGAGGTTGGGATGTTCTCAACATGGCGTAACTCCATCCGTACAGAGATCCTTTTCTATCTGATTCCGGGACTGCTCTTCATTCTGATGCTCTTCATCCTGACGATCATCATCATGAGCACCTCCCAGCAGAATGAAGCGATCATCAGGCAAACCCAGGAGACGACGCGCCACTACGCCTCCGAGGTGCAGGTGCAGATGCGCGCCGGACTGGAGTACGTTGAAACCGTGGCGACGGTGATGGAGAACTATCATTCCCGTGACCGGGCGGAAGTGAACGCCATGCTGCGCCAGTTCATCATCCGTCATGAAAATTTCGTCGGTCTCAGCCTGGGCTTCGAGCCCAACGCCTTCGACGGCCGCGACCGCCACTTTCGCGGCACCCCGGGCAGCGACGCCAACGGCCGCTTCCTGCCTTACTGGAATCGCATCAGCGGCAAGATCGGGGTCGAACCGCTGGTCAACTACCAGACGGACGACTGGTATCAGATACCCAAGGCCACCCACACCTCGCTGCTGACCGAGCCCTATCTCTATCGCGGCGTGCTGATGGCCACCTTCTCCGCCCCCATCCTCCGGGAGGGCAAATTCTCCGGCGTCGCCACCGGCGACGTCTCGCTCGAATACCTCTCCGAGATGATCACCAGGATCAAACTCTTCGAGAGCGGCTACGCTTTCATGGTCAGCAACAAGGGCACTATCATCGCACACAAGGAGCGCAGCCTGGTCGGCCATAAAAGCCTCACCGAATACGGGCGCGAAGCCGGCGGTGAGGGTTTTATCAAGCTGGCGGAGCAGATTCAGCGCGGGGAGGACGGCTTCATCGAGACCGAGGATCCCGAGACCCACCACCCCATCCTGATCTTCTTTTCGCCGATGAAGACCGGCAACTGGAGCTTCATCGCTGTGGTGCCGCGCCAGGAGGCCCTGGCAGGGGTCCGCTCGCTTACCCGGGCGATGCTCCTGATCGGGCTGGCCGCCCTGCTGCTCATGACCGGCCTGGTCTTTCTGGTCGCCACCAAGATCACCACCCCGATCAAGGAGGTGGCCGAACGCATGAAGAACGCCCACATCAACACCCTTTTCAATTCCAGCCGGCCGGACGAGATCGGCGAACTGACGCGCGCCTTTGACCGCTTCGCCACCTCGGTCAAGAGTACCATCCTCTACATCGCCCAGTCGCCCGGCGGCAAATCCAGTGCGCCGTCGCTCATGAGCAGCAAGCAGCATAATAAAAACGGTAATAGCAAAAAACCGAACGAAGAGAGATGAAAAAAATCACCTACCCCGCCCTCCCGGTTCTGGTCGTGGATGACGAGGAACAGTTCCGGCTCAGCCTGATAATGACCCTCAGCTCCAACGGCATCAACAACGTCATCGAATGCGGCGACAGCCGCTCCGTGCCTGGAATTCTGCAGGAGACCCCCTGCGAAATGGTCCTCCTCGATCTGGCGATGCCCGGCCTCCCGGGCTCCAAACTCCTCCCTGAGATCGTCAAGGAGTACCCCCATCTGCCGGTGATCATTCTCACCGCCATCAATGAGGTCAACACCGCCGTCGAGTGCATGAAATGCGGGGCCTTTGACTATCTGGTCAAGCCGGTCGACGAGAGCCGGCTGGTGACAACCGTCCGGCGCGCCGCCGAACTCCGTCAGATGCAGGATGAAAACTCCCGCCTCAAGGAGTATCTCCTCTCCAACACCCTCAAGAATCCGGAGGCCTTCGCCCCCACCATCACCCAGAACACCTCCATGCGCTCCATTTTCCAGTACGCCGAGGCGGTGGCCACCACACCGCTGCCGGTGCTCATCACCGGCGAGACCGGGGTCGGCAAGGAGCTCATCGCCCAATCGGTCCACAAAGCCAGCGGCCGCAGCGGCCAATTTATCGCCGTCAACGTCGCCGGCATCGATGACACCCTCTTCTCCGATACCCTTTTCGGTCACAAACGGGGCGGCTTCACCAGCGCGGAGAGCGACCGCAAGGGGCTCATCGAACAGGCCGCGGACGGCACCCTCTTCCTGGATGAGATCGGCGAGCTGAGCCAGGAATCCCAGGTCAAACTGCTCCGCATCCTGCAGGAGGGCCGCTATTACCCGATCGGCTCGGATATCCCCCGTCTCTCCAACGCCCGCTTCATCGTCGCCACCAACCGCGATATCGAAGAGATGGTGCGGAACAGCACCTTCCGCCGCGACCTCTATTACCGTCTGCAAACCCATCGCATCCATATCCCCCCCCTGCGCGAACGCCGCGACGACATTCTCCTGCTCACCGACCACTTTATCCGCAAGGCCAGCACTACCCTGCAGAAAAAGGTGCCGGCCGTCCCCCCCGAACTCTTCATCCTTCTCAACAATTACCTCTTCCCCGGCAATGTCCGCGAACTGGAGGGGATGATCTTCGACGCCATCAGCCGCCATCAGAAAGGAATCCTCTCCCTCGACGCCATCCGCGACAAGGTGGGCAACAACACCATCCCCAAGGGCGAAGGAACGAATCACGAGGCCGCTGTCGCCATCGTCAAACGATTGACCTTCGGCGATGCACTCCCGACCATGAAAGAAACCGGCGACCTGCTCATCCAGGAAGCCCTCGCCCGCAGCAAAGGCAACCAGAAAATCGCCGCCATGATGCTCGGCATCACTCGCCGCGCCCTCAACAACCGCCTGCACCGCAAAACGGGCAACAACGATAAATAGGTGCCACATTTTTTCCACCAGCAGAACCACACCTTAGTCATTAGCTTGTTTTTATTGGCCTTGCCTGGCGTGAGCCTCAGCAGGGCTTTTTTGTGGCACCCCTTTTCTTCCCTCCCGCCGCGAAGTAAATTCCCTATCTTTTTGTTTTTATTGTGATTTAAAAACGGCCCGCTTCTTTGGCCTGCTTATTGCAAATAGCATTTCTCAAACAAGGGCCACGTATGGATAATTCGCCGCACATTCTCATCGTCGATGACGATGAATACACGCGTGACAGCATCGATTTTATCCTGCAGAGCGCGCGTTTTCTGGTCACTTCGGCCCGAGATGGCAGTGAAGCCCTGAACAAAATCCAGCTCGCGGAGAGCCACAGCAATCCCGTCCAGCTTGTCATCATCGATCTGCAGATGCCGGTTTCGGTTGGACTGGCCCTGCTCGACGAGCTGCAACGCTTCAGATCCTACTATACACTGATCGCCATCTCGGCTTATGGCGATCCGGAGCTGCGCGCCGGGCTCCGCCAACGCGGTTGTACAGGGTACCTTGACAAGCCCTTCGATGACCAACAGCTGATCCAGACGGTTAACCGCGGCCTGAAAAAAAGCCACCGTTCAAATCACGCGCACCTCGTTTGAGCACAATCCAAGAGGGAACGCCTTGAGAAAAATCCTGCCTCTATTCTGTCTGCTTCTGTTGATGATCGCCGGCTGCCATTCATTCGTCAAACCTCTGCAAATTGACGATCCTTCCTTCAGCAAGCGAGACCTCCACGGCAAAAACATACTGCTGCTTCCTCTTACCCTTATCGATATTGAAAGCACCTCCTCCGCCATCTCCATTTTCGACAAACCCGATGATCTTGATCAGATCCGCACGGTCATTCAGCAGGATCTCTATCAGGCGTTTGCGACCGGCCCCTGGAAGACCATCTACTGGGCGGAGGCCGCCGCATCGGATCAGGTGCAGATGGTCAGCCTGGTTCAGGAAAAAGACTACTGGCGCGCAGCCGCCCTCGATCCGGTCAGGCTGAAATCGGCGCCTCAGGGATTTGATTTCATCATGGTGCCGGCGGCCATGACCATTACCGCGGAAGCCAGCGACAATCTGGCGATGCGGAGCAGCGATGCCCCTGTACGCGGTATGGCGGCGAAACTCGACTATGCAATTTTCGACCGCAGCGGCGCTCTTGCTCTCGCTCATGGCCGCTTCGAGGGCATTGTCGCCCGCAGCGGCGCCTTTGATGAAGCGGTCGGCCGGGATCCGGCCAAGCTCGCCGCGCGCGAAGTGATACGATTGTTCATTGAGAATATCAGGAAAGAGTAGCCGTGGAGAACGGCAGCGAACAGCGCTTCATCGAAGAGATCGTCGCCCGGACTGTGGACGAGCTCTCCATCGCCAACCATTTTACCTTCCGGGTGCCGCCTCTGGCCCTGGTGGGCGACGGAGTCGCGGCCAGGAGCGGCGAAGAGCTGAAACGGATCGGGGCCTCCCGTGTGCTGATCGTCACCGATCAGACTATTGTGAAACTCGGCCTTCTCGATGTCGTCCTGCGTTCCCTGCAGCGTAATGGGCTGAGCGCGGAGATTTTCGCGCAGATTTCGGGTGAGCCGACGTGGGCCATGGTGACCAGCGGCACGGCGATGGTGCACAGCACCGGATGCGACGCGGTTCTGGCGGTCGGCGGCGGCTCCCCCATCGATGCCGCCAAGATGATCGCACTGCTCGCCCGCAATCCCCTCCCCTTCGCCGAGATCGATCCCGGCAGCGAGCTGGCGCAGAAGCCGCTTCCTCTGGCCGCCATACCGACGACGGCGGGCACCGCTTCGGAAGTCACCGACCTGGCTGTGATCAGCGATCCCGCCTCAGGCCGCAAGGTCGTTTTTGAGCATCCGGCGCTGATCCCCGCCGTGGCGATCATCGATCCGCTGCTGACGATCGGTTTGCCGCCGGCTGTGACCGCCTCCACCGGCCTCGACGTGCTGACCCATGCCATCGAGGCCTATGTCGCCCAGAGTTCCTGCACCCTGGCGCGCGCGCTCTCCTACCGCGCCATCCGGCTGGTCGCGACCTATCTGCCCATCGCCGTCGGCTACGGCACCAACACTCTGGCGCGCCACAAGATGGCCGTCGCCTGCTATATGGCCGGCATGGCCTTTTCGAACGCCGGTCTGGGACTGTGCCACGCCATGTCCCATCAGGCGGGCGGCCACTACAAGATCGCGCACGGTACGGCCAACGCCCTGCTGCTGCCGCATGTGATGCGCTTCAACCTGCTGGTGCGGACTGAGGAGTTTGCCGATATCGCCGCCGCGTTGGGTGAGAAGGTTGAAAACCTGAGCAGGCGGGATGCGGCCGAACGCGCCGTCACCGCGGTCGTAAACCTCATCCAGGACCTCGGCATGCCCTCCGGCCTCGCCGGATTCGGGGTCACGGACAAAGATCTGCCGCAGCTCGCCGATCAGGCGCTGCAGGACAGCTGTCTGCGCACCAACCCGCGCACAGCGCAGAAAGAGGATATCATCAGGATTTACCAACAGGCACTCTGACAGCAGAGAACAGCTAAACCCGGAAGGAAGCAGAAAAGATGGCACTGGTCAATCAAATCATCATCGACATCATGATGGCATTCATGGTGCTGGGCGCCCTGGATCGCATCCTGATGCAATTCGGGGGATCTGAGAGCGTTTTTAAAAAGATGCGGTTGGGCCGGCTGGGCCGCGCCTTCGACGGCGCAGGGGCCCAGTTCGAAGAGGGCTTTAACGCCATGGGGCCCCTGGCCCTGGCCATGGTGGGCGTGATCAGCCTGGCACCGGTTCTGGCCCGCCTGCTCGGCCCGATCATCATTCCGCTCTATCAGTTCCTCGGCGCCAGTCCGGCCATGTTCGCCACTACGCTCCTGGCCAATGACATGGGCGGTTTTTTCCTCGCCAAAGAGCTGGCCACCACAGCGGGCCAGATTGATTATCCGGCCTGGATGTACGCAGGCCTCATCCTGGGCGCCATGATGGGCCCGACCATCGTCTTCTCGATCCCCGTCGGCATCGGCATCATCGACAAGGCCGACCGCAAGCATCTGGCCCTCGGCGTCCTCGCCGGCATCGTAACCATCCCCCTCGGCTGCATCGCCGGTGGATTGGTGGCCATGATCTCCAACATCAAGGCGGCCGACGGCACCGCGGTGCTCTTCACCATGGGGCTGATTTTCAAAAACCTCATCCCGGTGGTGATCGTCTCCCTGCTCATCGCCCTGGGGCTCTGGCGCCGGCCCAACGCGATGATCAAGGGCTTCCTGGTCTTCGCCAAGGTGCTGGTGGCCCTGATCACCCTCGGCCTCGCCTCGATCGTCCTCGAGACCCTGACCGGCCTCAAACTCATCCCCGGAATGGATCCGATCTTTCCGGTCGGCGGCGACCAGCCCGGCATCGACTTGCGCGCCATCGAGGTCATCGGCCGCATCGCCATCGTCCTCCTCGGCGCTTATCCGATGGTCTTTCTCCTGACCCGCTGGTTCGAAAAACCCCTGCTCAGCATCGGCAAACTGCTCAAGATGAACAGCACCGCTGCTGCCGGCATGATCGCCACGCTGGCCAACAATATCCCGATGTTCAAGCTGATGAACGGCATGGATGACCGCGGCAAGGTCCTCAATGTCGCTTTCGCCGTCAGCGCCGCCTTTACCTTTGGCGATCATCTTGGTTTCACCGCAGCAAACAAGCCGGACATGATCTTTGCAGTAATTGTCG
>ENA-UOWO01004791-UOWO01004791.1-activated-sludge-metagenome-genome-assembly--contig:-NODE-4791-length-14731-cov-11.426342_pt1 | contig 14731 bp, 14 predicted proteins | sample MGYA00238148_ERZ761564 | MGnify/ENA primary metagenome ERZ761564 (study PRJEB28885, sample SAMN05720194) | activated sludge metagenome | isolation source: Anaerobic digester | place: USA...
TCAGCGAAATATATTGTGTTTTGATAGTAGTAACGTAAACGGTTACACTTATAAACTGGACTAATCCATGTCGCAGCTTACTATTAAGCGCTTTATTATAATTAATACACCAAATGCGTCAACAAATTAACCTGTAACATATTCAATCATCCTTTTGTATTTTTATGCAAATTCTTACGGATGGATGTACAAATAGAGGCCTCATGGAAAGCGCTATTAAAAAATGAGTTTACCAAGCCTTACTTTTTAGAGATTGTTACCCATTTAAAGACAGAAAAGGCCGGCGGCAAAACGATCTACCCGCCAGGTTCGCTTATTTTCAACGCATTTAATCAAACCCATTTTGATAAAGTATCTGTTGTATTACTCGGACAGGATCCTTACCATAATCCCGGCCAGGCACACGGACTTAGTTTCTCTGTTCCCAATGGAGTAAAACCTCCTCCTTCACTTATGAATATTTATAAGGAGATACAAAGTGATATTGGGATCGCCATGCCTGCAGCCTATGGAAACCTCACTAAGTGGGCTGAACAGGGTGTACTTTTATTAAATGCGATGCTAACGGTGAGGGCAAACGAACCAGGCAGCCACCAAAAAATTGGCTGGATGAATTTTACCGATACCGTAATAAAAAAAATCTCAGATGAAAAAGAAGGCGTCGTGTTTTTATTATGGGGTCGATTTGCACAGGATAAGCAGGTATTGATTGATGAAACCAAGCACCAGGTGTTAAAAGCAGCCCACCCTTCACCATTGAGTGCCCACAATGGTTTTTTTGGTTGCCGGCATTTTTCAAAAACCAACGATTATTTGGTTAAACAAGGTAAACCACCCATCGACTGGAAATTACTAACACCCTAAACCTCTTTTAAAGAAATTATCATGTCAGCTGTCTCCCGCCATTCACCAAACAAATCATCAATAGTGCTGGATATTTTTGCCCGTATCTGGGCTTTATGGGGATTGATCAGTTTTGTTACCACTTTTCTCATCATATTCTTACCCTCCATGATTGCTTACCTGATACCGGGTAAAAAAGGACAGTCATATTTTATTGCTGTTTCCAGGGTCTGGATGAACATTTGGCTTGCCCTCATTGGCTGCCCCGTCTCCATCTCGGGAAGGGAACATTTTGAGAAGGGAAAAACCTATGTGGTGGTATTTAATCACAATGCATTGCTGGATGTGCCCCTGAGCGCTCCTTATGTTCCGGGAGCCAATAAAACAATCGCCAAATCCTCTTTTGCAAAAGTGCCGTTATTTGGGTGGTTTTATAGTAAGGGTTCTGTACTGGTTGACAGGAAAAGTGAAATCAGCCGCAGAAGAAGTTTTGACGAAATGAAAAAAGTGCTTGCAACAGGAATGCATATGTGTTTATATCCTGAAGGCACCCGTAACCGGACAGAAGAGCCATTGAAAATCTTCTATGAGGGTGCATTTAAACTGGCTGCCGAATCCCGGAAAGATATTATCCCCTGCATTATCACCGGAACCAAAAAAGCGATGCCCGTGCACAAAAAATTTTACCTGCTTCCCCAAAAACTCACCATGCATTTTTTGCCACCTGTATCTTCTCAAACCGAAGCCCCTAAAGCGTTAAGACAAAAAGTTTTTACCATCATGTATAATAAGTATGTGGAATTGGAAAAATAATGCAAACGTTATAGGTTATTTTGATAAGCACTATTGCGAGTAAATATGTATTTTTGACACTATCACATTACAAAATAGTGTTGATTGTAAAAAAAAGTTGAACGATATTTAAGTTTTGATACATAAAGCCGGAAAAAAAGGATATAATCTGTCACATTATTACATTTTTTATTTTTGGCTGCAAATGAAAAACAGAGATGAAAAAAAAGGTACATAAGATAGGAGTGCTCACATCGGGCGGTGATTCACCTGGTATGAATGCCTGCATAAGGGCGGCGGTTCGTACCGCTCTTTATCACGGGCTCGAAGTTTTTGGCATCATGCGTGGATACAGCGGCATGGTGGAAAATGATATTTTTAAAATGGAGAGCCGTAGTGTGGCCAATATCATACAGCGTGGGGGTACTATATTAAAAACATCCCGTTGTAAAGATTTCTTTACGCCCGAGGGTAGAAAAGTGGCCTACAATAATTTAAAAAAACATGGAATTGATGGCCTTGTCATCATTGGTGGCGATGGCAGTTTCAGGGGCGCCCAGATTTTCAGTAATGAATTTGATATTCCCTGCGTAGGCTTGCCTGGCACAATCGATAAAGATATTGCGGGCACTGATTTTACAATTGGTTTTGATACAGCAGTAAACACTGCAGTGGAAGCCATTGATAAAATAAGGGATACCATGGATGCCCACGACAGGTTGTTTGTAATTGAAGTAATGGGGCGTGATGCTGGATATATTGCCTTACACAGCGGTATTGCAACAGGTGCGGAAAACATTTTGATTCCCGAGCGCAAAACTGACATGAATGAGATCATAGACCAGCTGGCAGAAAAGGAGAGAAGAAAAAAACTGGTGAACCTGATTGTAGTGGCAGAAGGCGATGATTTTGGCGGTGCAAATGAAGTAGCCAAAGCGATCAAAGAAAAATTACCACAAACAGAAGCCAGGGTTTGTATACTCGGGCATATCCAGCGGGGTGGTTCACCCAGTTGTTTCGACAGGCTGATCGCCAGCAGGATGGGCTATAGTGCAGTGGAATGTTTGATAGAAGGAAGACACAACGTGTTTGTAGGTATTGTTAATAACAGGATGAGTTATATACCATTGAATGAAGCCGTGAAAAAGAAACAACGCATCAGTGAAGAGTGGATGAAGATTGTAAAGATTCTGGCGAGTTAACGGTTTACCGTTTGGTGTTTACCGTTAGGCTCATTCAAATCATCAATTTTTTTGTAATGGCAACGATAAGAAGATTTGAGGATCTTGAAATTTGGCAATTGGCAAGAGAGCTTGCAAAGAATATTTTTAAGATAACAGAACAGTCAGGTTTTCTTCATGAGTTTAAGCTGAAGGAACAGGTAAAGGGAAGCAGTGGTTCTATAATGGATAATATTGCAGAAGGGTTTGGAAGAGGAAGCAGGCTTGAATTTGTGCAGTTTCTTTCTATCGCAAAAGGTTCGGCAGATGAATTAAAGTCGCAATTGCACCGGGTAAGTGATTATAATTTAATAACAGAAGAAGTTTTTAAGACACATTACGAACAGGCAGATATAGTTGGTGCAAAAATTTATTCATTTATGGATTATCTGAATAAAACTGAACACAAGGGTATAAAATTTAAAGACCGCAAGTAGAATAAATGGGAACTGCAAATGCAGGCACTCTAACAGTAAACATCAAACAGAAAACAGTAAACTGTAATAATGAGCAAAAACATCAGCAAATACCTGCACCAGCACATGGATAAAGAAGCAGGTATCAGGCACACAATAAAAAGAACAAAAATAGTTGCCACTGTAGGCCCGGCATGTTCCACATATGAAAAGTTATTGGAACTGGTTCAGGCAGGCGTTAACTGTTTCCGGTTAAATTTTTCTCATGGCAGTTTTGAAGATAAGTCAATAATCATCGATTATATCAGGGAGATCAACAAAAACCAGCCTTACAATATTGCGATCCTTGGAGATTTGCAGGGCCCCAAGTTAAGGGTGGGTGAATTGGAAAATGGCAAAATAGAATTGAAAGAAGGACAGGAAATTATTTTTACTACCGAAAAAGTAGTAGGTACGCCAGAGAGAATATATGTATCCTATCCCAATCTTGCAAAGGATGTAAAAATTGGAGAACGTATTTTCCTGGATGACGGGAAAATGGAAGTGGCTGCCAAAGAAATCCTGAATGATAAAGAAATAAAAATACAGGTTACACTTGGGGGCACTTTATTACCTAAAAAAGGGGTGAACCTTCCGGATTCATCTTTAACAATGCCTTCGCTTACAGAAAAGGATATTGCGGATCTTGATTATATTTTAGAAAAGAATTTAGACTGGGTGGCGCTTTCTTTTGTAAGAAATATCAATGATGTAAGAGAGATCAAGGGCAGGATAAAAGAAAAGAATGGTAAGGCAAAACTTATTTCAAAGATAGAAATGCCGGAGGCGCTCCGGAATATCCGTGATATCATAATTGAAAGTGATGGTATCATGATAGCCAGGGGCGACCTGGGTGTGGAAGTACCTGTGGAGCAGGTGCCATTGATACAAAAAGATATTATTTTAAAATGTATGCACCGTGCAAAGCCTGTAATTGTGGCCACGCAGATGATGGAGAGCATGATGGAGCGTACCAAACCTAACAGGAGTGAGGTAACGGATGTTGCCAATGCTGTGCTGGAAGGTGCCGATGCAGTAATGTTAAGCGGCGAAACAGCCATGGGTGCTTATCCAAAACTGGTGGTGGAAACCATGAGCAAGATCATTTTGGAAGTGGAGAACAGTGTGTATGATTATGACCGCGATGACATTCTTACACCACAACCTCATTCACCTTCCGTTTTAAGCGATGCCTTATGCTATAGCGCCTGTAATATTGCCCAGGATACCAACGCCAGTGCATTGGTTGGTATGACGCAAAGTGGCTATACTGCATTTATGCTTAGCAGCTACAGACCCAAAGTGCCTTTGTTTATATTTAGTAAAGAGCGCACACTGATCAACCAGTTAAGTATCAGTTGGGGCGTAAGGGCGTTTTATTATGGGGAGGAAGAAAGTCTTGATAATATTTTCTTTGACCAGATAAGAATATTAAAAGAAAGAGGGTTTTTAAAAAGTGGTGAAATCGTGGTGAATACGGGCAGTACACCTGTAGCACTGCATTTGCCTACCAATGTTATCAAAGTAACTGTGGTTGATTAAAATAGAAAATTAATTAAACTGGAAAGTTGGCCCAAAGCCAACTTTTTTCTTTTTCCGTAAGCCGATTTCCCGATTGCTATCTCTTACTCTGTTGTCTTACTGCATTTTTGCAACTTGAAAAAGACAATAACATTCATGAAACCAACTGCAAGAAAATTTATCCTGACCCTTTCTTTATTTGCCCTGCCTGCTGCAATGATAATTGCCCAGGACAGCAGCAATGATTCGCTCAAAAAAATGAAATACCTGCCGGGTATTACGGTAATTGGCCGCAACAGTAAAACAGAAATTCACCAAATGCCGGAAATAGCAGGTACGTCCATTTATGCCGGGAAAAAAAATTCCCTGATCGTGATGGACAATGTAAAAGGGAACGTGGTCACCAATAACATGCGCCAGGTGATGGCCAAAGTACCCGGTATTCATATCTGGGAAAGTGATGGCAGTGGCATTCAGATTGGTATTGCTGCAAGAGGTTTAAGTCCTAACAGGAGCTGGGAGTTTAATGTTCGCCAAAACGGGTATGATATAGCTGCTGATCCTTACGGCTATCCCGAAGCTTATTACAATCCGCAATTGCAGGCAGTGCAACGTATTGAAGTGGTGAGAGGACAGGGTTCTTTACAATATGGTCCACAGTTTGGCGGTTTAGTAAATTATATTTTACGTGATGGAAGTGAGATCAATAAACCATTCCAGTTTGAAACACAGCAAACAGTGGGCAGCAACGGACTTTTTAATACGTACAATGCAGTAGGCGGAGAAACAAAACGTTCCAGTTATTATGCGTTTGTTGATCACCGTAATGCTGATGGCTGGAGACAGAACAGCCGTTATTATACAAACAGTGCCTTTGGCACTTACACATTTAAATTCAGTGATAAATTTTCATTGTCTGCAGAACTGATGCACTCAGCTATCAGGAGCCAGCAGCCCGGCGGATTAACAGATGAACAGTTTAACAGCGGCGACCTGAAGCAAAGTTTCCGCAGCAGGAACTGGTTTGATATCAAGTGGACTACCCTGGCATTCATTGCTAAGTATGAGATCAACGATCATTCAAGACTGAATGTAAAAGTATTTTCTATGTTAGGCAACAGGAACAGCGTGGGGTACATAAAAGCTATCAATATCAAGGACACGATCAATGCCGCAACACTTTCTTACAACAACCGCACACTTGATATTGACCAGTACCGGAATAGTGGTATGGAAGCCCGTTATCTTTCTGACTTCAAAATCGGTAAAATGACCAGCACTTTTTCCGGCGGCATACGGTTGTATACCGGCAGCACGCACAGGTTTAAAGATGGGGTGGCAGATAACAGCAGTGATTATACCGGTGGAATTATTGCTGGTACTAAATGGCCAAGAGATATTACTTATAAATCTTTTAATGCGGCTGTATTTGCCGAAAATGTTTTCCGCTTTAATAAGCTGCTGATCATTCCTGGTATCCGTTACGAACTGGTGGAAGGAAAAGCGAATGGCAGGAACGGTTATAATGCAGATGGGTCAGAAATGCTGTTGCAAAACCAGCAGCGCAGCCGTAGTTTTGTGTTGGCCGGCATTGGAGCTGAATATCATGTTACCAGTAAAACAGAACTCTATGGCAACATCACACAGGCTTACAGACCCATACAATTTGCCGACCTCACTGCTCCTCCCACAACCGATATCATTGACCCCGATCTTACGGATGCCAAAGGGTATAATGTTGATTTTGGCTACCGGGGAAAAGTGAAAAGTTATTTGTTCTTTGATGTAAGCGCTTTTTACCTTCGGTATGATAACCGTGTGGGTACTATCACACAACAAAACAATGCTGGCGCTTTTTATAATTACCGTACCAATGTAGGCAGCAGCAACAGCAATGGTGTGGAAGCGCTGGCGGAGTTCAGTTTTATCAATGCGTTTGCAACCAAAACGCCCAATACTGATCTGAGTGTGTTTGCCAGCTACAGTTATACCAATGCTAAATATGATAACCTGAAAGTAGTGACCAAGGTGGGTAACGACCTTGTAGAAAGCAACCTGAAAAATAAAAAGGTTGAAAATGCACCCACCAATATCCTGCGTACAGGTATTACTTATATGCTGAAGGGATTTTCAATCACGGGCCAGTTGAGTTATGTGGGTGAAACTTATTCGGATGCTAATAATACAGTGGTTCCCACTGCCAATGCACAAACGGGTTTGATACCCTCTTATAAAGTAACGGATATAACCGTAGTGTATAAATGGAATAAAAATTATAATGTGAAAGCCGGGATAAATAACATTACGGATGAAAAGTATTTTACCCGCCGTGGAGGTGGTTATCCTGGTCCCGGATTATTACCGGCTGATGGCAGGACATTCTTTGTTTCCTTTGGGGCGATATTTTGATAAAAGGATTTCATTTTTTAGAGAGGGATAGATGCCAGGCATTTATCCCTCTTTTTTATTGCAGCCCAAAATAAATCTATCCTTATCTTGTAAAAAAATATTGAATGCCAACCAATTTAAAATGCCCTAATTGCGGGCACCAGTTTGATGCAGAAAATGTGATAGCCGCAGATTTAGAACAGAAGCTGCAGCAGCAGTACCAGCAAAAATTGCAGGAATCGCTCGACAGGGTGGAGGCTGATAAAAAGCAGCTGCAGGAGCAGCAACAAAAATTTGAAGAAGCCAGGAAAAATGCGAATGAGATCTTTGCGCAGAAGCTGCAACAGGAAAAACAGAAGCTCGAAGCAGAAGCACAGGAAAGAATAACCAGGTCTGTTGCTGCAGATTACGAAAACAAACTCCGGATGCTGGAGAACAATAATAAAGACAATGAAGAAAAATTAAAAGAAGCGAGGAAAAAAGAATTTGAGTTTTTACAGAAGGAACAGGAATTGAAGAACAAAGAAGCCGAACTGGAAATAAAACTGCAAAGAGAGTTACAAAAAGAGCGGGAATTGATGACAGAGCAGATCAGGAAACAAGAGACGGAAAAGAGCCAGCTGAAAGAGACAGAAATGCAGTTGAAATTAAAAGAAGTGCAGTTGCAACTGGAAGAACAAAGGAAACTGGCAGAAGAAATGAAGCGGAGGGCAGAGCAGGGAAGTATGCAGCGCCAGGGAGAAGTGCAGGAATTGTTGCTGGAAGAAATATTAAAAGAAAATTTTCCTTTTGATGCTATTGAAGAAGTAGGAAAGGGAGTGGAGGGAGCAGATTGTATACAAATTGTAAGAACAAACACTGGTAAAGAATGCGGAAGAATTATTTATGAAAGCAAGCGGACAAAAACATGGAGCAACAATTGGGTGGATAAATTAAAAACGGATAAACGCAGTAAGGGTGCAGATATCGCAATATTGGTGTCACAGGTTTTTCCCAGGGACATGGAGCGGTTTGGCGAAAGAGATGGAATCTGGATCTGCAATTTTACCGAAGTGGCCAGTGTGGCGCAGGTACTAAGAAGCGGCATCATTAAAATAAATGAGGCCATCAAAAGCCAGGAAAATAAAGGAGACAAGATGCAGATGCTGTATGATTATTTAACCGGCAACGAGTTCCGCGGAAATGTAGAAGCGATACTGGAAGGATTTATGTCTGTAAAAAATGGCATCATAAAAGAAAAAGCCATGATGGAAAAGATATGGAAGGAGAGAGAAAAGCAAATGGAAAAAGCAATTCTTAACACAAGCAGTTTATATGGGTCTGTAAAGGGTATTGCAGGGGCGTCGGTTAGTGATATTCCTTTGCTGGATGGAGGTAATGAAATGCCTGGAGCCGAAGAAAATTAAATGAGGCTTTGTTGGTTCAGCACGGTTAAAGTCACCCTATATTAAATAATCTACACATCTGCCATCTTTAACTATATGAGTGAAGCCCTTAGTTATAATGAATTATTCCTTTCAACTGCAACCCAAAGGCTTAAAGTATTTTGCTATGCCCTCATAATCTGCAGCAGTACCTGTTTACTATTAATTTTATTGTTGCTGATAAGTGCTACAGGCGGCAATATTGGATTAGTAGCCATTTTGACAATCGCTATTTGTTTCATTGAAGTTTTTTTAGCAATTGTCGTTTCAGGTTTAATAAAGGACGCAGGTTATAGCAGGACACCATTGGTGAAAAAGCAATTCATTTATTTATTGTTGCTTTACTTGTCTGTATTCTGCCTTATCCTGCATGGCGCATTTGTTTACCGGTTATTTTTCGAGGTTAAATTTCTTTATCGCTTGCTGCCGCTGATAAGTGGATGGCAACAATTGTATATAAGCATTTTTGTTATGGCAGCTGTTCTCAATTCGATCCTGTTGCCCACAGTTCAAATAATGAGTTTTAAGTTTGTGAAGTTACTAAGGCGTGCAAGTATTGATATAGAAAGCAGATGATACTTTATAGGCTCCTTTTGTAAATGCATACCGCTATTGAGTTTATCTTTACTTTATGAATAACATCCCTCTCGCCGAAAGACTTCGTCCAACTACGCTAAATGAGCTCGTTGGCCAGCAGCACCTTACTGGCAAGGGAAGTATTTTACGTACAGCAATTGAAAATGGAAAGATCCCTTCCATGATATTGTGGGGACCGCCGGGTGTTGGTAAAACAACCATTGCCAACATCATTGCACAAACATTACAGTCCCCGTTTTACCAGCTCAGTGCCATTTCTTCCGGTGTAAAAGAAGTGAGGGAGGTAATTGAAAAGGCGAAGCAGGAACAGAATGTTATTCTTTTCATTGATGAAATTCATCGTTTTAATAAAGGCCAGCAGGATGCATTGCTTGGGGCAGTGGAAAAAGGTGTTATTACTTTAATTGGCGCCACTACTGAAAATCCATCCTTTGAAGTGAACAGCGCCTTGCTCAGCCGTTGCCAGGTATATGTGTTAAAAGCTTTGGATGAAAATGACCTGGTGCAACTGCTGCAGTATGCTATACAAAATGATGAACTGCTTAAAACAAAGAGTATCCAGCTAAAAGAAACCACGGCACTCATTAATATTTCCGGTGGTGATGCAAGAAAATTATTGAACTTGTTAGAACTTGTTGTTGATGCAAATAACGAAGGCGGTATTACCGATAAAATTGTTATGGATACTGCACAAAAGCGCATAGCCATTTACGATAAAAAAGGTGAACAGCATTATGATATCATTTCTGCTTTTATAAAATCAATCCGTGGCAGTGACCCCAATGCAGCATTATATTATTTAGCCAGGATGATGGATGCAGGCGAGGATGTTAAGTTTATTGCAAGGCGCATGCTGATTTTAGCAAGTGAGGATATTGGAAATGCCAACCCGAATGCATTGTTGTTGGCGAATGCCACTTTTGATGCCGTCAACAAGATCGGGTATCCTGAATCCCAGTTGATATTATCTCAATGTGTGATTTATTTGGCCAGCAGTGCAAAAAGTAATGCGGCCACCACGGCGATCGGTGCAGCCATGGCAGCTGTAAAAAATCATGGTGATCTTCCTGTACCGTTGCACCTGCGCAATGCTCCCACCAAACTGATGAAGGACCTTGGTTATAAAAAAGGGTATGAGTATTCTCACGACTATAATAACAATTTTTCTGAGCAGGAATATTTACCCAGGGAAATTGCCGGACAAAAATTTTTTGAACCAGGCAACAATGCCAGGGAAGAGGAACTGCGGAAACACCTGAAAACACTGTGGAAAGAAAAGTATGGATATTAAGTTTATCATTTCATTTGAACGCTTATAACTAATTTTCGTTTTTAAATTAATATAATGATAGTACGTAATTTATATCTATGCCTCTTTACTACAGCAGTGATGCTGTCTTGTAAAAAGGAAGACACTAATGGAAACAATAATAACAACATCGTTGCCGCAGCCAGTTACAATAATGTGGCTTATGGAGCGGATGCGTTACAGAAAATGGATGTGTATCTGCCGGCGGGCAGAAGTAAAGACAGCACAAAAGTAATGGTGCTGATTCATGGTGGTGCCTGGGCAAGTGGTGATAAGGCGGATTTTGCACCTTTCATTGATTCATTAAAACGGCGCTTGCCGGATTATGCTATATTCAATATTAATTATCGTTTGTCAGGCCTGGGTGCTAATGTTTTCCCCACACAGGAAACAGATACAAGGGCTGCGGTGGAATTTATTTTTAGTAAGCGTGCAGAATATTTGATCAGCGATAATTTCAGCATGCTGGGAGCCAGTGCAGGGGCGCATTTGGCATTGTTGCAGGCATATAAGTATTCTGTACCGGTAAAAGCAAAAGTGGTGGTCGATTTTTTTGGTCCCACTAACCTGAACGACCTGTATAATAACCCGGGCGTTGTACCTCAATCTACCATCGAAGCGATCGTTGGAGCAACCCCTGTTTCAAATCCGGCTTTGTATTTCCAAAGCAGCCCCATTAATTATGCTACTGGCAGTGCTGCCTGTCCCACGATTATATTACAGGGCAGTGCAGATCTTTTGGTAAACGCCACCAGCCAGTCATTTGCATTGAAAAATAAATTAGAGCTGGAGGGTGTTCCGGTGCAGTATGTGGAGTATGCAGGTGCTGGTCATGGCGATTGGAATACCGCCACTTTCTCTGATGCATTTAATAAAATACAGGCGTTTGTTAACCTGTACAATCCCTGAGTTGTATAAAATTTCCGGCAAATGGTTGTTTTTAACAGGCGCTTTTCGTTTTTATCACTGCAGGTCATACTGATGTTGAATGGCATCTTTTACCTGAATACTGTATCTGCACAAGTAACTATCGTTGATAGTGAGACGCCAACTGTAAAGGAAACAAAGGCCGCCAACCGGCAGAAATTGTATAAGACATTGGTAAACGGCATTAACCGAAATTTTTCACTTCCACTGGCAGACAGTACAGAAGAAAACTGGATGGATGCATTTTATTCCATTGAGTTGCTGCGGTACAGATCGGCCTGGGCAGAGAGTAAATTACATGAAGCTTTTAAAAAAGCTGACACAAGATCGGGCTATTTTCAGCATGCTTTAATGGAATGTGTTTATGATGCCTACCCGGAAATTTTTGAAAAAGAAGTCCGGTGGCTGCTGGATACAACAATGGATGTAAAGTGCTTTGCGCTCTGTGCAGAATACCTGTTAAGAAAAAAGCCCGACGACCGCCAGGTGATAAAGCTGACCGCAACCCGCAGAAACCTGTATCCTGCAAACAGCATTCTAAATGCATTATGGTATCGTTTACTGTATAGTAATCAAGCCAGGCCTCCGATAGATGATTTAATACAGTATCCATTTTATCCCAAAGCAAAAGTTGTTTTCAGTTTTCAAAGAAAGAACAGGAATTATCCTGGCATTGCAGTGATCAGGGACAGCATGGGGAATTTTGCAAAAGATGCGTATGATAATATTTTTTATGTACCCCAGTTAGCAAGAAGTATGAGCAACGTGCCGGGTTATATTAGTAATGGTAACACACCGCAGGGAATTTTCAGGATGTTTGGTTTTGATAAAAGCAAAAGTACTTTTATCGGACCTACACCCAACATTCAGCTTACTATGCCGGGAGAAACAGGCATCAATCATTTTATAAATGACAGTACCAATACAGATACTATTTGGACAATGGAATGGTACCGGGATATACTGCCCAAAAGCTGGAAAGCTTATATGCCTTTTTATGAAACCTTTTTTGCGGGCATGGCCGGCCGAACTGAAATTATCGCACACGGCAGCACGGTAGACCCATCTTATTATAAGAACACTTCCTACTATCCACTAACGCCAACGCTTGGCTGCCTTTGTACAAAAGAAATATGGGATGAAGCAACTGGCAAACGCCTGCAAAGCGATCAGTTGAGGCTGACGGATGCATTAAAAAAGGCTGGTGGTGCCGATGGTTATTATATCGTGGTGGAATTGGATGATAAACAGCAGCCTGTGAATATCAATGAAATCTTACCTTATTTGAAATAAGATGCAACTACATTGGGTTTATAAAAATTTTGGTGAATTGTCGGTTGACGAATTGTATGCTATTCTTCAATTACGCAACGAAGTATTTTCGGTAGAACAAAACTGTGTGTACCAGGATGCAGATGACAAGGACCAGCCTGCTTATCATTTATGCGGATGGGATGGAAGCAAACTTGCTGCATACTGCCGTATTTTACCTAAGGGTATTTCCTACGGGCATCCCAGTATTGGCCGTGTTGTTACGTCGCCCCAGTACAGGAAAGAAGGTTATGGAAGAGAAATGATGCAACTCGCTGTTAGAAAGACGATCGAACAATTTAATGATCCTGTTATTATCATCAGCGCCCAATTATACCTGCAACATTTCTATGAATCGATTGGATTTGTACAGGTAAGTGATACTTATATGGAAGATGGGATACCGCATATCAAAATGCAGTATGGATAAAGTTTGTTAACCAGTGCATTAACAAGATTCTTTTCGATACATATACAATAATTCACATCCTTATCCGTTTTCATCAGGTTAGCCAAGTTGTTCTTCGTGTTTTGCACGTTTTACAACCGCTTTAAAATCCCAAACCTGTTACTCGGATGAAAAACCATCTACACAAACTCATTACTCACAGCGTACTCTCTATTGTACTTTGTTGTACCCTGGGCAAAAATGTTACTGCCCAGCATTTAATGTTTGGTCTCGGTGATGCAAAAGTAGAAGCCGGTATCAACTTTGGTCCTACTTTCTTTTTAGGCGACCTGGGAGGTAAAGTAGGTAAGGGCACCACTTTTATCAAAGATCTTAACTACGAACTTACCAGGCTGATGAAAGGTGCGTTTATAACTGTGTATCCAAACGAATGGATGGGGTTCAGGCTCGCAGCTCAATACACTTATGTAGAAGGTATTGACAGTATCATCAGCACACATGGAGTGGACGAACTGTGGCGTAAACAACGTAACCTCGACTTTAAAAGCAATGTGTGGGAAGCCTATGGTGCAATCGAATTTTTTCCCATACAATATATAATGCGTAATCATGAAGATTACGATCCCCGTTTCCGGCCTTATATGTTTGGTGGCGTGGGCTTGTTTCATTTTAACCCTAAAGGTTCTTTAAAAGACCAGAATGGAAATGTAACCTGGCATGATCTGCAGCCGCTGCGTACAGAAGGGCAGGGTTTTACACAATACCCTGACAGGAAGCCATATAAACTAACGCAGATTAATATCCCGTTTGGTGGTGGTTTTAAATACATTTTAAATGATAAAGTGAATGTGGGGCTGGAACTGTTATACAGGAAAACATTTACTGATTATATGGATGATGTGAGTACCACTTATATCGATCCACAGTTTTTCGCAGATAACCTGCCTGCTGCCGACGCAATGATAGCGAGAGCCATCAGTGATAAAACAATTGGTTACGTAACGCCGGGGGTTACCCGCTTTCAGCCAGGCGATACCCGTGGATTTTCTCATAATAAGGATGCGTATTTTTCATTCCTGTTTAAACTGGGTGTACGGTTTGGAGATGGAGGATACAGTAATGGCGGTGGTGGAGGCAATTATAGAAATTCTATGAGGTGCCCGGTGCGGTTTTAAAGAATCAAACAATTAAAATCCATAGAAATGAAAAACGGTTTACACATGAATCCGCTTCTATTTAAAATGGTGGCACTTGTAACCTGCATTATGCTGGTGATGCTCTACAACAAGTCGAAGGCGGCTGACGTATGCATCAAAAAGCAAACAACAGGGCATGCCATTGTAATGCGGTAAAAATTGAAAAGAAATATTTGTATAATGAATTCGCTTTACGGCGGATACGGTGACATAAGCGGAAGATAGTCAAACCCAGCGAAGCATGTGCAAACGATGCATGCTCCCCCTGAAACCACAACTTACTTTTTCTTGCTTTCTGTCATTGATTATTAAACAAAGCCTCCCAACCTGTTGGGGGGC
>ENA-UOWO01004794-UOWO01004794.1-activated-sludge-metagenome-genome-assembly--contig:-NODE-4794-length-14729-cov-5.493526_pt1 | contig 14729 bp, 10 predicted proteins | sample MGYA00238148_ERZ761564 | MGnify/ENA primary metagenome ERZ761564 (study PRJEB28885, sample SAMN05720194) | activated sludge metagenome | isolation source: Anaerobic digester | place: USA...
CCCTCTCATGAGAATTGAAGCGGCTCTTGGCGAGGTGTTGATTTCCCATGGAGTAAAAGACAAGAACGAGATTCGCTCGAAGATTATGGAGATGCTAAAAGTCGTAGGATTTAAGAATCCTGATGCTATTCTTAATCGCTACCCCCATCAGCTTTCTGGCGGTCAAAGGCAACGAATTCTTATTGCTGGCGCAGCTCTTCTTAAGCCTTCGCTTCTGATTTGTGATGAGCCCACCTCTGCATTAGATACAGTTACTACAATATCTATTCTTGAACTTCTTCGTAGTATGTCTATAAGCATGGGCATAACTATGCTTTTTATTTCTCACGACCTAAATGTTGTTGGCTGCTTTTGCGACTATGTAGCTGTTATGAAGGATGGTGCCATCATTGAGAAAGGTATTACCTCAAGAGTTCTTCGTTCTCCTCAAACACCATACACTCTTAGCCTTCTTAGAAAATCGCGTCTTGATAACGTTTTGTCGAATGACTTTTTTCTAAAGCCAAACTACTCAGAAACCCCTCTTCTTGAAGTGAGTAATATGAGCAGCGGCTATGATGGACGTCTATTTTCGAGACAAAAGCATGCTAATGTCATTCATGATATTTCTTTTAAAATGTACCCTAAAGAAGTCCTTGGAGTTATTGGTGGAAGTGGTTGTGGCAAAACTACTCTAGCCAAAACTATATGCGGATTGCTAACTCCTACTGCGGGCACTATGTTGCTAAATGATGTGATTATAGGCGTCGTATTTCAAGATCCTGCTTCTTGCCTTAACCCTTCGCACAACATTCTATGGCATTTGCTGGAGCCCTTAAAGGCTAAGAAAATCAAGCTCTCCAAACTTGAGACACGAGAGCTTCTAATAGCAACTATGAAAGAGGTAAATCTTAAGCCTTCATATCTATTAAGATACCCTCATCAACTTTCAGGTGGCCAGCGTCAGCGTGTCGCAATTGCGATGTGCCTTATTCTCAAGCCAAAGCTAATTATTGCCGACGAGCCCTTCTCATCTCTTGATGCTAGTTCTGCGGCAAATGTGCTAAGCCTTCTATCCTCCATTAATCACAAGTATAATACGGCAATTCTTCTTATATCGCACAATCTCCACATTGTCTCTAAGGTTGCCTCTCGCGTTATGGTTATGGATTCTGGAACTATAGTAGAAAGTGGACAGTTAAGCGAGGTCTTTGCTAGTCCTTCTTCTCAAGCAGCGAAAGACTTGCTTGAAGCAGAACGCAAACTTAATTCTAATCCTAATGCGCTTTCTTAATTATTGGATTTCTCAACGTTATTAGTTGGGTGTTGTGTTCTTTTGATTGTAGTATTTCTGAACATCGAAAAGGGGCCCTTGCGAACCCCTGATCGATATGTGTATGCACGAAACGGAATTAGTTGAGTTAATTATCTAGTATATTCGACAACGACTATATCAGACGAGTCGAGTAATGTACCATCTGTAGAAGTATAAGATACTCCCCAATACCAGATCTTTCCGTGTGAAGACGTTACTCTGTATGCATTTTCTCCAATTTGCTCCATCGTCATTGTAGAACCTGTGATATTTACATCTTCCGTAAAGTAAACTACAAAGGATCTTGCGCCTGATTCAAAGGCTACTCCGCCACCACCGGTTGTATTACTTGTTCCCCAAATAATGTTGCCCCATGCGCTTGATGATGCGCCAGCTGCATTTGTTGTACCACCGTCATTAGTAACCAAACGCCCTGTGCTTGGTCTGCCAATTGATGGATCAAAATCATATCCGTCCGACGGCTCCTCAACAGTTGGTGTAGGTGCCGAAGTCGGTACTGAAGTCGGTACTGAAGTAGGTGCTGAAGTAGGATCTGGTGTAGCAGTAGGATTTGCGGGGGTTGCAGGATCAGCTGGTGTAGCGGGTTCTCCTGGACTTCCCGGGTCTGCAGGAGTTGCTGGCTCAGCAGGTTGATCAGGAGTAATTGGTACAGGAGGATTAGGATTTGATCCACCGTCTCCGCCAGAGTTATTCTCTGCAGGTGCGTTGATATTTCCTAAAATCGCTTGAACACTTCTTCTTGCTCTATCCTGTTCGGATCCGCGAAGTGCTGCTATCTGAGCTTGTTCATTTGCATGTTTTACATAGTTAGTTACTGATATATAAGTAGCTGAAGCAAGAATAGTTATAATAGCGACAACAACTACTACTTCCAAAAGGGTAAAACCTTTTCTATTTGTCATCTTTTTCATTAAACTCAACTCCAATCTATTTCGTACCTATCGTGTTTCGTGCGTTGCTCGTTGTTTATGATTGAATTATATCAAGGCGTTTTTCACATTTCTACATTTTGCGTTCACATTTGTGCCACATTTTGTGAAGCATATGTGAACAGAATGGAAACATGCGCCAAAGAAACGTTCCGCGTCGTGAGAAATATCACTTAGTTGCCTATTTTGAGCAATATAAAACCCGGCAATTGTGATAACTACTTCACATTCTTGCCGGGGTATTGTTAGATACAGGTAATCAATTTAATAGAATATCAACCACTTGGCAAAGTATTGCGAGCTAAATAAATATCGCTGCCCTCACTCTCTTCAAGAATCTTATGCAACTCTTCGTTACGTAATCTCATTATCTCGCTGGCTTCTCTTGATCTCTTAATATAGTATCCAACGGTTATTGTGGCAGCAGATCCGATAACGACAATCATAGCCACTACAACTATAATCTCAAGAAGAGTGAAGCCACTTTTGCTTCTATTCTGTTTTCTTTCTCTTCCCTGTTTCATCTTCTATCACCTCTAAACATCCCTATGCGTTGCTAACTCTTAAGATAATAATAGCAACAAAGATTAGTGCAATTATCAACATAAAAGGAATATTATGACTTTGGTAATAAGAAAGATTTACTAAAGTGTTAATTCAAGCTCTCTCTTGTCAAAATTGACAACAATTCCTCTTTGGAATTGTTCGCTTTTCCCGTTATTACTGCCTCTAAGGCGAATTCAAGTTTTTCTCTTATTTGCTTGCCACTATATCCAAGTTTGATCATATCGTCACCACTTATTGCAAGCTGCTTTATCGAAACACAAATGTTCTTACTAATGATATTTTGACGTATTTCTTGTTGATTCCTTAGCTTTTGAAGCCTATCGAGGCCGTAATTAGCGTGCGCTAGAATGTCAGCCTCTTGCAAAATTTCCAATTTATCGAAAAGAATGTTAGGAATCTCCGCCATCATACGGCTAATTGCTACCTGATCCGTATCGTTGAATGTATCGTGATATCTAATGAGAGTCTCAATACTGCTCGTCATCTTCTTAGAAAGCTTATGCTCTTTTGCCCAAGAAGCAAACAGTTCCGCACTTCTTCGCGGATGACCCTTCATATGCCCAACACCTTCGCTATCTACAGTAAAAACCTGTGGCTTACATATGTCGTGAAACAAAGCCGCATAAGAAAGCTCAACCTCTCTTTTCCCGAATTCATTCAAAGGAATATTGTCTATAGTTCTCAAAGTATGCTCTAAGCAATCACTATCGTGGTATTTCGTCTTTTGATCAAAGCCCTCTGCATCCTTAAGCTCAGGTAATACTATCGCTAGAATATCAACATTCTCTCTTATTACCTTTGAAGCAAATTTCCCAGTTATTATTTTTGTAAATTCTTCAGCTATTCTCTCCTTAGAAATCTTGGTAAGCCCCATCAAATTTTGAAGCATTCCTGCCTTAGTTTCTGGGTCTATACTGAATCCCAGCCTTGCTTCGAATCTAAGTCCTCGAAGAATTCTCAGCGCATCTTCCTCAAATCTTAGCCTAGAGTCCCCAACACATCTAATTATCTTATTAGAAATATCCTCAACACCACCAAAGTGATCCACTATTATGCCATTACTGTCTAAATATAAGGAATTCATTGTAAAGTCGCGTCTAGAACAATCATCTTCGATGTTTCTCGAAAAAAGAACCTCGTCGGGCCTTCGTACATCACTATATTTACCATCGATTCTATATGATGTAATCTCCACTTGATTGCTATCGATACACGCAATTATTGTCCCATGCCTTGAATAGTCATCAGAGTTGCTTATTCCTTCACAATTAAGTATCTCAACAACTTCTTTAGGGTTCGCTGACGTTGCTATATCAAAGTCTTGTGGCTCAAAGCCCATTACCATATCGCGCACAGCACCACCAACCACATAAGCTTCAAACCCACGTTGGTTAATTAAATCCATTATCGTCTTACAATAATCTGGAATTCTGCTAAGATAAATACTGCTCATCGCCTCACCTTATGGCTGACAAGAAAGAATATTAATTATGCTTCGTAGCGTATCTGAGTCTAAAGTTTTCCTAAGACCAAACACCAGCGCCTCCTTCTCAACGTCAGCTACAATTCCGTCTATTTCGCTCTCTTTAATTGGAGGAATAACATCGGCACACTCCACGCGCTGATAAAGTCTCGTAATACTCTCTATAAAAGACTGGGCGGCGGAAGTTGCATCGATACTCATTGTACAAAAGTGCGAGTCACGCGAAAGCATAGCGAGATCGTCTCTATTCCGCTCAAGAGTAGCCTTCAAAATCAAAGTAAGAATTCGGCACATACCTGTTCCGTGCGGCACGCTATATCTAGATTGCAAGCAATGCATAATTATGTGCGCATATCCGTATCCAGACTTTCTCGTCGAAAGACCAGAGTAAAAACCGCCCGCAGCGACTTGCTTACGAAGATATGTGTCCGAAGGTTTCTTATATAGCTTATCTAGCGTCCCGAAAATCTTCATAATCGCTATCATCGCATTCGCGCGGTATTCTGGGAAAAACTGCGCTATTGGGCTTAAATATGCCTCAATCGCCATACAAAGCGAAGTCATTGCAGTAGAAACTGCTATATCAATAGGAATTCTTGATGAAAACTCCGGGTCAAAAGCTACTATGTGTGGGACAAGATATGGGCTTAACACTGTCTCCCACTTGCTCGTTTCATTGCTATAGTATTCAGCACTCGCCGTTGCACCGGAAGGGCTATTATCCGTCACGATGCAACACAAAACTCGAATGTCACTACTAAGTTTATCAGTACCTGTAATCGAATATAAATTCTTATCGCGATTCGCCGCCAATGCAGCAACTAGCTTCGCACAATCAATCTCAGCTGTTCCTCCAACTGAAACAATACTATCGCAATTGTATTCTTTGTAAATCTTGAGCGCGCCTTCAATATCTTTGTCCGACAATACTTCATCATTTCTTTTGTATGCAAATACTCTGAAGCCTTGCTCGATAAGAGAATCAACCATATCTTCAAAGTATCTAAATTTCCTGGTGTTGAGTGCACAAATTACTAATATTCTTCTTGTTCCACGTTCTTTAAGTTCAGGCACTATCCCTGTAACCACACTATCTTCGAAGAAAACTGTTTGTGGATCAGTATCAACCTTACGCACGTATCTAATGAAGCTTCTCTTAGACATTTTGCTCTCCCGACTCTTTTTTGGATTATAACATTTGTACTCATATAGAAAAAGTATCTCTTTTTTTATTTTCTTTTTCACAAAATATTTATATACGATATAATATATTTTGTGCAAACTAATAGTATTTTTTTCTTTTGGAGGTTAAGATGAGTCAAAGAGAACATAGCGCTTCTTACAGTAGCGCGCTAACAAAGAATCCGGATGTAATCGAGAATGTTGAGTTTATTGACAACACTTTATATATTCACACATCCGTTTGTACCTACAACAAGAATCTATCTAATAACAAAATATCAAAGTCCTCTGTTCCTGGACGAATGATAGTAGCATTAAGCACAGTCAATGATTGCTCAATTAAGGTTAGAATTACTAACCACAAATCAAAAAAGAGTGCACCTCCTCTTGCAATTCAAGCAAAGTCAGCAATAGTACCCCAGATTGAGGAGAACGAAGACGAGATTATTTTCCGTAATAACATGCTAGAAGCCCACATTTCTAAGTCAGGGGCTTGGAGTATCGGCTTCTATTATAGAGGCGAAAGAATTACGGCCTCTAATGGAGCAGGTGGTGCCAGTTACACGACTTGTTCTGGTGTAGCTAAGAGATATACAGTAAGCGAGAACTCTGGATTTACTGGCGACGCTCTCGATATTGCTCCTGATGAGTATTTCTATGGTTTAGGCGCTGATGGTTCAGCTATTCTTCTTAATGGTAAGTCTGTTTCAGTCAATAACAGAAGTAACAAAACTAAAGGCATTACGCATTGTAATAGCACACCTTTCTATGTATCCTCCAAGAACTATGGCGTGTTCGTTAATACAACTGAGATAGCGGAATTCTCCTTTGGACGTGAACTTAATTCTTGCGTATCCTTTAATGTTCCTGAGGAAGAGCTGGAGTATATCTTTTTCGCAGGAGATAGTATGAAGCAAATTCTTACTGCGTATACTATGGTGGCAGGCAGATGTCCTCTTATCCCTCATTGGAGTCTAGGCACGTCACTCGCTTTAGATGACGACTTCACTCTTACTGATAAAAAGATTATTGAGGCAGTTGACAAGATGAACGAAGCGGGATTCAACTTCTCAGAGCTTTATCTTGGTTCCTCATGGTTAAATCCTAAGGATAAGACAGGCTTCCAGTTCGATAAGAGTCGTTTCCCGGATCCAGGCGCTTTGTCTCGCATGCTCCACGATAGAGGTATACGATTAGGGCTTGGCGTAAACCCATATATATCCGAGGCTTCTTCAGAATACCAAGAGTGCTATGACTGTAACTACTTGATATGCTATTCAGATGGCAATATCTACATGCGCGATTGCGAGTTTCCTGGTACAGCAATTCTGGACTTTACTCATATTGCAGCGAAGTCTTGGTTTCAATTAAGGCTTGATAATCTGCTGAAGCTGGGTGTGGATTTTTTCGAGGGTGACTTTAGGTATGGCTTATTCGAGTTTGGAGACATAGATATCAAGTTCTATAATGGTATGCTCCCTGAGGATGTTAATAATGGTTACGCAAAAATCTTCAACGAGACTATCTATGATGCTACTTCACGAGCAAAGGGTCTTAACAATGCGATGCTTATTTCCAATTGCGCGTCCGCTGGAAGTCAGGCTTACCCTCTTCAGAATTGTAGTGCTTTGCTTTCTACGTATAGCTCGATGGCAGCTTCTATTCGTAATGCTCTTTCCTTTGGTATGAGCGGATTCTCATGTTGCAATATAGACGTTCCGATATGTGACCCTTCAATAGATGACAATTTGTATTCTAGGTGGATTGAATTCGCGTTATTCTCTTCGCACTTTAGATTAAATGCGAAGCTTGATGCTTGCCGCCCTCTTGATTTTCCTAGCGACACTTATGAGACCTTTAAGATGCTTTCAGGCGTTCGCGAAGGCATGTTCCCTTATCTTTATGCTTGCGCAGCTGAAGCAACTTCTCTTGGATATCCAATGATGAGGCCATTGTCCTTTGAGTTCCCTAACGATCCGGCTGTCTATTCGATTGATAGACAATACATGCTTGGACCAAGCATTATGGTGGCTCCAGTTCTTTCAGAGAATGGCGAAGTGGTATTCTACTTACCTGCTGGAAGATGGACAAGTCTTATGTCGGGGGAAATTACTGTTGGACCCTGCTTCAAGAATGTCAAGGTTCCTAAGGGAAGTATACCTGTATTCGTAAGGCCTAATTCAATTATTGCTACGACTCATTCAGATGGAACGACAAACGATGACGACTTGAACCATATTACTTTTACTGCTTTCGAGTTAGTTGATAATCTTGTAAGTGCTATTGAGATTTACTCCTACGATGCAACGAAGTCAGGCGTTATCAACATTTTGAAGAAGGGTAAGGTAATTACTGTCAGAACAGATGGTTTTGGTTCTGACAAAAAAATTGTGCTTTCTGGTTTGAAGAACGTTGTAAGTGTATCAGAGTCGATGCCTGAGATTAACGCTAAGGGCACAGTCATCAACTTTAATAGCAAAGAATTGGTAATTACTCTTGGATAAAAAGAAACTCAAATCGATAATAGTCGCCACGGTAGCTTTGCTACTTGTGGCAACTTGTTGTTGTGGGTTGTATTTTCTTTTCGAAAAGGACTACATTCGCCTTACTCTCCCATTTTGGAAGAGACAAGTGTCAACTTCGGATACGTGCAGTTTCTCACTTGATGTTGAGAGCTTGGAGTTATTAGACATTAATGGTGAATCCGTCGAAGTCAATGTCAATCAATCTCTTATGCTAATTAATGACGATTACTCGATACCAGGCAACTTCAGCGCACAAATCTCTGAATACGATGACACTGATGTAATTATGAATGATGCTATTCAGGAAGGCTACGCTCAACTTTCTCAAGCAGTTACTAATAATTGTAACGACAACCTCTTTGTGTCCAGTAGCTACAGAACGAGAGAGCATCAACAAGAGCTTTATGATGAGTTAGGTCCAGAAATTGCGTCAGTCCCTGGCAGAAGCGAGCATGAAACCGGATTAGCTTTGGATGTCTATGTTATGTACTACGCTGGTATGGGTTTCATAGATAGTGAGGCTGGCCAATTCGTTAACAGCAATTGCGGCGACTATGGTTTTATTATTAGATATCCTCGCTGGGGCAAGGAAATCACTGGATATGCATATGAACCATGGCACATTAGATTTGTTGGGTTTCCGCACTCTCAAGTAATTATGGACAACAATTACACTCTAGAAGAGTATATCGAATCCTTTTCAATTGGAGTTTACTATGATGTAGGCAGCTACCTAGTAGCTAGGATGCCATTAGACGATGTAGAAATACCAAATGAGTATTTGAGCGATTTAAGCAGTATCGTTGTGAGTCCAGATAATACTGGATACTGTTTTGTTACTATTCTTATCTCACAATAATGGAGCCATCAAACGAAGTATTGAATCAAGCAAGCGATTTCGTCTTGTGGAATTAAGCCTATACTCATCGGAAACATTCTCAGACACCTTAAACATCTCTTCCATGTCGTTCTTGACCTTATGAATTGCTTCCTTCTGAGAGAAAAGAACGCCATTCTCAAAATGCAAGAATAGACTCCTATAATCTAAATTCACCGTTCCACAGCAAGCAATCTTATCATCAGTTAAACACAGCTTTGAATGGTTAAAACCTGGCTTATACTTATAAATCTTAATATCCAAGATAGATAGGCTCGATGCATAAGAATTCGTTACCTTGTAAACAAGTTTCTTGTCCGGAATTGAAGGAATGATGATTCTTACATCAACACCCTTAGCAGCTGCTAGACTCAAAGCTCTCTTCATCTCGTCATCGATAATTAGGTATGGCGTTGAGAACCAAACATAATCTTCTGCGGCGTTTATCATATTGATGTAGATATTCTCTGCAACATATTCCTTATCCAACGGACTATCGCCATAAGGCTGTACGAGTCCTTCCGATTGTGACTTTTTGCAGTCTACTCTGGTTCTAGGCAAGAAAAAACGTTCAATATCGTCAGTACTCTTAGCTATGCCATTCCACATCTCAATAAATAGAGCTGACAAAGTCTCAACTGCTCTACCCTCAATTCGAACAGCCGAATCCTTCCAATACCCATAGGGCGAGACAAGATTGAAATACTCATCAGCCAGATTAAAGCCGCCAGTATATCCTATACAGCCATCTATTACAGTAATCTTTCTATGATCTCTGTTATTAATAAAACCATTAATAAATGGTCTCATCGGGTTAAATACTCGGCATTCGATTCCGTTCTTCTTCATTCGCTGAACAAAATCAATGTCTATGAAACCAATAGAACCTACGTCATCGTAAATAATACGTACTTCAACGCCCTCAGATGCCTTTCTAGCCAAGACCTCTTCTACTCGTCTGAACGCCTCCGACACTTCTATTGCGTGATACTCAAGCATAATAAATTGCTTTGCATGATTCATGTCCTCAATCATGCTCTCTAACGCTATAGCCGAGTCAGGAAAATAATCAATATCGCTATCATCATAAAGTGGGTATTGCCCATGATGTTCAACGTATTTATATTGGTTAAGAATGCTCTTTTGAATACCAAAATTTCTTGAGCGCTCTAATGCGCCACGATTAGAAAAAAGTTTATCCTGCATGCGTCTAGCTTCAGACTTGTACTTTGATATTCTCCTTCTCGAAAAAGCTGAGTGACCCGTCGCAAAATACAAAATAACGCCAAAAATAGGGAATGCCAATATCAAGAAAAGCCAAGGCAGTTTATAAGCAGAATTTGAGTTTCTTCCAAACATATATAGAGCAGCTACAACAGCTACCACACCAGCGACTACAGAAATCAATCCCACTCTTCCTTCAAGATAGTACGCCGCAAAGACAATCCATCCAATTTGAAGAACAATAGCAAGCGCAGTAATGACTCCTCGCAGTATTCCGTTTTTTACACGTTTCTTTCTCAATGCGATTACCTCATCTCGTATAATTCTTGCATATTTTTGTAAGAATGACCATTACAATCAAAAATATTATATAGGTAGCGGCAGTGTTCTGTAAAACAAAACCGCCAAGATACTCAATGAAGTCTATCTCGGCGGTTCTAGTTTTTATATTATTATTAGTTTCAGATTACTCTTCGCTATTCTCGCTATCATCCGTCTCGTTCTTCTTATTCTTCTCGTTACTCTTATTCTTCTCATTTGGTTCCTTGGCATTCTTTCCAAGACGAACCAGATACACAATAAGAGCAGCAAATAGTATTAGTAGAGCAAGCCCACCAGCGCCAGCCAACGCCCAGACTAATCCATTAGACACTGGAGTCTGGCCAGGAGCAGAAATACTAGGCGTAGGGGAAACAAGGCCACTTGCTTGAGAAGAAGCATCAACAGCACTTGTCTCAGTGAATATACCGTTATCAACATGCACAGCCTCTACCGCAGGCTCATAGTCATTAGGCAATGTAAACTCATATGTTCCATCGTCTACAAGACTTATTACATAAGCTCCAAGAGCGTTAACCGCAATTTGATCCTTAATAGAATCATCAACCTCAACTAGACCAATATATCCAATTGCGAAGTATCCATATTCTGGAGCGTAAATTACACCCATTTCGCCTTCAACACGAGCCTCATCAAATGCCCAATCCTCAAAGGCTTGAACCGTAGTTCCTAGTTCGACCGGGAAGGAACCATACTCCATGCACTCGCCTGCATCATATAGAGCCTGTCCCTGTAATTGGAAAGATTCGATATCTTCGCATCCTGCTAGAAAATCATTTGCCTGTTGCTCAGCCGTTGCCAAATCTTCCTCTGTTGCACTTGCCTCTGGAGCAGCAAACAAAGTGTAGCAAACGTTTGGTACCATTATTTCATCTTCAGCGAATTCATAATTGTCACAATATTGTGTTGTATACAAATCAGCTATATAGTACCTTTCCATTATGCTTCTAAAAGCCGCCTCGTCGCATGCAGGTCCATAGTATAAAGCAAGATAATCATCCAATGTCATATTTGCTGCTTGCGCGCCAGTTGTGTTTAATTCTTCAATCGAAGCATCAATGGAATCTTGTGATTCTTCGGAAAGTACTACTCCCTCTTCGGAAGCTAACTGATTAATTACCGCTGTACTCTCAAGCATCTTCTCAGCATACGCTACATAAAAATCGCCCCAAGTTGCATACAAATCCTCAGCCTCGTCATCTGAATCAAACTCCGCTGCTAGATCCAAGTACCCGTCAACAGTTGCTGGATATATTCCATATGTTGCATATTGCGTCAAATCAAGAAAAGCATTAACAAAATAGAAGTTAACTTCTGCCTCTGGAATTTGAACTCCTTCAAACATGTAAGTATGTCCCAAAAAAGCTGAGATTTGGTTGCCATACATTGTCTCAAAAGAACAACCCGATAAATCAATTGTAGATTGTGTTGTATCAACTACTTGAGTGTCTGAGATATTTGCTGTAGGACTAGTCGCATCAACGGAAGAAGACGAAGGCGTTGTCTCCGCAGCATTCTTCGAGCAACCAACGAAAGAAAGGAGCATCGATAGCGCCAAAACTCCTGTTATTATTTTATTCTTCAACATATTATTCTCCAAACTATAATTTAAGTGCGTCTCTCGCACATCTGTGAAACTAAAGGATTATAACACAATTTCAGCCCATGCACCCTCTATTGGTACGTCAAGGCAAGGAATTACACCAATTTTCCTCAAAATACTTTCACTCTCATAATTGTTGTTCTTTGCTACAACAGGGGCTATATAAGACTTAATACCTTCCTTGCCAGCAAGAGACACTAATCCAACCAGAGAACCCTCACCTTCTGCACTGTTGGCAGTGCCTGAATGAAAGCTTTGAATCAGAATTGCACCTATCTTACTTCTATCAATTACTACAGAAGAGAATGGAAAGCTAGGGCTGTTATGAATAGTAAGAACTCTATCTTTTACCCCAATCTGTCTCTTTATAAAGGCTCTTGCTCTTTTCTCATATTGCTCTATATCCGTTTTTGCTATAGGTCTGCTTTCAAAGCATCCGTAGTCACCATCGATATCTGCATCTTCGATTTGCCATGCATTGACGCTTTCGGTTTCGAGTTTTTTCGAGTGGGAGAAGACTACTTTGAAAACTTGGCTTTTGCCTTCTACCGCATCCAGTAAGATACGAATTGCTTCCTTTACATTCGAAAACGCATCGCTTCCAGGAGTATCTGGCGTAAACTTACTTCCAACAATAACCACAGGCACTCCAATGAAACTCAATGCCCTATATGCAAGCTGCGCAAAATAAGCCATGCTATCGGTACCATGCATAATCATTAAGCAGTTTGTATTCTCCCGATTACTATCGAAATACTCTATTATTTCCTTAAAAACTAATCGATAATCGTTAACTGTGGCGTTCTCCGATGAGTACAGCGGAACCACAATCTCATCAAACTCCACATCTCCAAGAAGTCGGAATATCTGGCTATTACTAACACTTTCTGGCGAATTTAGTGCGATGGTACCATCCTTTGAAATGTGCGAAAAAATCGTTCCACCACAATTGCAAATCGCCACCCGAATTTTGTTATTACTCATTTGCTATGCCTCGTAAAAATACTAAAGAGTTGCTTGTCATTCTTCTCTTATTGGTATAATAAATAGACCGAAATAGCAATAGGAATTCTTCACTAGAGGTGCATTATGAGAATAGTAAGCTGGAATGTAAACGGAATTCGAGCAATTGCCAAGAAAGGCTTTGCTGATAGACTCAAGGAAATGGATGCAGACATTGTATGCATTCAAGAGACAAAGGCTAGTATCGATCAGCTTGAAGCCGGTATTACGAATATCGACGGATACCAGAGTTATTTTCACAGTGCTGAGCGCAAAGGCTACTCGGGAACGGCGATTTATACTCGTGTTAGTCCTTTAAGCGTTACTTACGGCCTTGGAGTTGACGAATTTGACCATGAAGGCAGAACAATTATTGCCACCTTTGAAGATTTTGTTCTTCTGAATATTTATTTTCCTAATGGGACTTCAGGCGACGAACGAATAGCGTTTAAGTTAAGATTCTACGATTGCTTCATAGACAAGATTCTAGAACTCAAGAAGCTTGGTAAGCAAATAATTGTGTGCGGCGACGTGAACACAGCTCATAACGAGATAGATTTATCCAATCCTAAAGCAAATTCCAAGCTGTCCGGATTCCTTCCGGAAGAACGCGTCTATATCGATAAGTTCATTGAAATTGGTCTGGTTGATACCTTTCGAAAGCTCCATCCTGATGAGACGGAGAAGTATTCTTGGTGGTCATATAAGACCTTTGCGCGCGACAGAAATGTCGGCTGGCGTATTGATTACTTTTTCGCGACTAAGGAAACAGCATCGAGAATCACAGAGTCAAATATGTTTAGCGATGTAATGGGGTCAGATCATTGTCCTGTTTTCATTGACATTCCATAGTTTTGCTAGATACTTCCCTAACGAAATCTTTCATTGCATCAGCAACTACGTCGTCCATATCGCAGTACTTATATTTACCTAGTCGCCCTCCGAAAATCACATTCAGATCACCCTTAGCTTTTTGCTGATACTTTTCGAAAAGAGCATTATTCTTGTCATCATTCATAGGATAATATGGTTCATCTCCACGCTTCCACGCGCTTGGATACTCATAAGTAATTACGGTTCCTTCTCCCTTGCCATACTCAAAATGCTTATGTTCTACTATTCGCGTATATGGTGTTTCTGCATCTGTATAATTGATGACTGCATTACCTTGATAATTATCAACATCTGGCAGATACTTGGACTCGAATCTCAGACTTCTATATTCAAGCTCGCCAAAGCAGTAGTCATAGTATTCATCAATCATTCCGGTATAAACTAGCTTCTTTGCTAGACCATTCAATGAAGATTTCTCCTTCATATAGTCAACATTTGTTCTTACTTCAATTCCATAAAGCATTTGCTCAACCATATTAGTGTATCCGCCAACAGGAATACCTTGATACGTATCAGAGAAGTAATTGTTGTCATAGATTAGTCGTACTGGAAGTCTCTTAATGATAAAACCAGGAAGCTCTGTTGCCTTACGTCCCCATTGCTTCTCGGTATATCCTTTAACAAGCTTTTCGTAAATATCTCTGCCTATAAGTGATATAGCCTGCTCCTCAAGATTTTGTGGATTCTCTATCTTAGACGCCGCTATCTGCTCATCAAGCTTGGCTCTAGCCTCTTGCGGCGTAGTAACTCCCCACATTTTGTTGAAGGTATACATATTAAACGGTAAAG
>ENA-UOWO01004795-UOWO01004795.1-activated-sludge-metagenome-genome-assembly--contig:-NODE-4795-length-14728-cov-12.738090_pt1 | contig 14728 bp, 11 predicted proteins | sample MGYA00238148_ERZ761564 | MGnify/ENA primary metagenome ERZ761564 (study PRJEB28885, sample SAMN05720194) | activated sludge metagenome | isolation source: Anaerobic digester | place: USA...
AAGGCCATGAACAGTAGTCTTCTATTACCATTTCCAGGTCATACGGGCTGTAATTCCTGAATTCCTGGCTGTCCCATTTTAGCGCCTTCATCCTGTTCGCAAAATTGTCCAGGTTGCGGACTATCTTTGTGGAATCCATTGACGACTGCACGTAAATCAGCGATTCCTTGGGGGAAGCGCCTTCGCCGTAAAAGCACACGTTAATCGCGCCGTGAATGGAACCAAGCGATAAAAGCACAAACATCACAAGGCCTGCGGCGCGTTTCCATGTCTGTTCTTTGCTGTCAATAATATCGGCTATCATTTTTCCCGCAATCAGCATAAGCGGAAGCAGCGGATGAAGCACAAGCCACGGCATTTTTTCGCCGGCCCATGAATATACTATCATCGCCATAATCCACCAGTAGATACAGAAAATATTAAACAGCGTCCTTTTTTCTTTCTTTATGACGTAATAAACAGTTGCTATCAGCCCAAAAAATACAGATGGCAGTTCATAGAAAGGTGTAAGCAGCAGGTAAAAATACCACGGCTGGCTGCCGCGCGCGACACCGTGCTGGCCAAGCCAGTACGTTAAAGCCGCTATGTACCCGTCAATTATTCCCTTCGCGTTTACAAAAAAGTTATGGTTGGGTTCTTTGTTAAAGAATAACAGGGCATGTATCGCCACAAAAATACCAAGCGCTGTCAGAAACACCTTTAATCCCGGTTTTGTAAGCCAGTATTCAACCGTGCGGTGCATGCCGCCCTCTTCTTCATATTTATCAGGGTCTGATGTTTTAAGGGAATTTTCCCACATCCACCTTACAAAGAAGAATGTTCCAAAAATAAACAATGTTATATATGTCACTTCTTTTGTGGCCCATGACAAAGCAAGCCCGATTGCGGCCAGGAAAAGCCAGCCCGGTTTTTTATTTTCAAAATATTTAAATAATCCCACAACAATCATAAGGGTATCGCCCGCTATGTAAATATCGTTCCTGATATACCGCGACTGGTACATAAAAGAAGGCGATATTGCCATAATAAAGGCTGTAACCATCGCGCCTGTTTTTCCAAGCTGCGGTTTTAAATACCACAGAAGCCAGATGCAAAGCATGCCGTAAAAAGCAGGCATTATCCTTGCGGTATAATCCGTGGCGCCGAACAGGAAATAAACAAGGGCGTTGGCGTGGAAAAGGAACGGCCCGTGAAGCATGGGATTATACGAATACCCGTTGCCCATAAAAAGCTTCCACGCGTAAAACGCGTGCATGGATTCATCGTGGTGCATCGGCTTTACGCCAAGCACGGCAAATCTTGATACAAAGGCGGCTATAATAATCAAAAGCCAGATTATAACCTCCCAGTTAATGGAAAAACCGCCCGGGATATGGACAAGGTCCTGCGCGGTTATTGCCATGTCCGCGGTTTTTGCCGTTTTCGCGGAAGCCTTTTTTGCGTCAGGCCTGCCTTCTTTTTTTACGGCTTCACTCTGCGCCGTAAGCTTTGCGCCGCAGCTGTCGCAGAACTTATTATCTTTCGGGTTCTCGGAGCCGCATTTGGCGCATTTCATTGTATCTGCCATTTTTATTCCTCCTTACCTTTTCTTGTATATTATGGTGTCGTATTTGTTGGTGTACACAACATCCATGAACTGCCTGAATTTATCAAGGTTCCCCGCGCCGCCGAACTTATCGCGTTCCAGCACGCCCACATAAACGTATTCCACGTTTAACTGGTTTAACAGCTGCATGGCTTCATTTGCGTCCGGAGTTTCATATATTTTGCTTACAATGCCCTGCCTGCGGCCGGCTTCGTCATAATTACCGCGCCACTGCAGTTCATGGCCGGGCCATCCAAGCACTGTGGGCAATCCTGTAAATGAAGTTATCCTTGCGTATTCAGTGTACTCGCCGCCCCACGCTTCAAGTATGACCGGCTTGCCTTTAATATTCTGTTTAAGCCACTGAATTGCCTCGTAATCCCCTATCGCGGGCATGCGGCCTTCATACATTCTGTCCTTTAAAAACGCGCTTCCGTCAAGTTCCATAGGGCGTGAAAAACCGCCTGTCTTTACGCTTGAAGCGGCAAAAGGATAGAACATGCCTGCCGCGATTAAAAGAATAAACACCGTATACCATGACCAGCGTATCGCAGCGTGTTTGTGCCTTAGATAGAAATGCTTAATCCAGAAAAAGCTGTAAGCCGCGGCTATTGAATACATTATCCACATCTGATAGTAGAATTTAAAAACCGTGTTCATGCGTTCCAGCGGAGCGTGCACGCCGTCGCGCGAGAATGTGTCAATTATGTGAAACAGTTCGCATCCAAGCGCGGCAAAGAAAGCGGTAAAAACAAGTATTATCACAAACTGGTTTTCCTTCTGTTCCACCTTTGTAAGCCCAAGCACAAAAGTATAGGCAAACAGCAGGAACATTATGCCCGAGAATATGCCGGGCGTAAACCCTTTGCATTCAGGGCATTTCGCGTTTAGGTCAAAAACCGTTTTAACAACTATAAGCAGCAGCGCCGCTGCGACAGCCGCGGCAACGCCGATAAATACTTTTTTGTCTTTGACAGAACCTGGGTTAAAGAAAAGCTTAAACACGTTCATTATAAACTGATTCCCTTTTTTAACAGGAAGCTCTTCCCCGCCAAGCTTAAGTTCCACGCCTGTAATCTGGTAGCCGCACTGTCCGCAGATAACTTTGCCTTCGCGTATTTCAGTTCCGCAGCGCGGGCAGTACTCTTTTCTCTTTTTGGATTTTTCGCCCTTTATCGCGAAAATCCAGTTTAGCGTCCTGAACACTATAAAAGAAAGTATCGGGAAAAGCATTATCCCGAAAATTGTAAGGTAATCAGTTATCGCGGTGTTGGCCTTTACAAAGCCCACGCCTTTTGCCTGCGAGCCAAAAAGAAGCGTGAACGGAAGGTACGCAATTATTGAAACCAGAAATATCACACCAAAACCTGTCAGCGCGTCTTTCCACCAATCTTTCACCCCGTCGCGGTCAGAATACCTGTTTGCAGCGATGCAGAGCATTAAAACAAAAAGATATGTGGGGAAATCCCAGCTGTTTAAGAACCAAAGCCCGCCTAAAAGCAGCCCTGTAAAGCCCAGAAATAAAAGTTTGCGCGGTTCTTTTCCGAATATATCCTTCTCTTCCCACTTGGTGAAAATAAGCCCTATGTTAAGAGCAAGAAGCACGAATGGTATAGCCATCTGATGCGGGTGAAGGTCGCCTAAAAGGAACGAAAAGAACGGAAATTCATTTATGGTTATATCGTAATTCGGCCTGTCAATAATCCTTGATGTGTGCCACCAGTTAAAGTTGTCCGTGGACCAGCCATTGGAAACAACCTGAATAAACCCGTCTATGTTGCTTATTAAAAGCAAAAATGCCGCCGCAAGAAACCCTATAAGGTAATTCTTGGTAAGGTTGTAAAGCAGTCCTACGGTTCCAAGCGCGGAAAGCGCCACTATGTATACAAGCGCTATGTTGTATGCCATGCCGTTGGGTACAGCTGTCAGTTTGAACATTATTGCCATCATAAGGTAGCCGAAATAATAGTAGCTTATGTGAAGCGCCTTGCCTGCCGCGTCAACACCGTACATCCACGGGTCAAAAGGCGGCATTTTGTCCGCTTTTACTATGGAATTCATAAAAGCAAAGTCCATGAATTTTTCAGTCCCCACAATATCGGGCTGATTCATTCTGAACATGGCGTAAACGATGAAAATTAAAAAGTAAAAAAGCTCCGCGATGATTACAACAGCGGCCTTTTCAGAGAAAAACGCCATCATTTCCTTTTTATTCTGAAGGAACAGCCAGACAGAAACGCCTGTCATTACGGCTATTACACCCAGTATGGTGCCGGTTGAAAAACTTAAAAAACCCAGCAGCCAGGAAAAGTATGATATAAGGAAGATACCCACAATTTTTGTGAACATGTACCCTTTGTCCTGCGTTTTTCCAAACAAAACAAAGGTTATTGGAAAAGCCAGCAACCCGATTATTACGGAAACAAACCACCACTTAGCAATGTAACCAAAAAATACGTCCAAAGGAACACCTCCGTTTTGCTTTTAAGGGCATTTTTTACCCATTATTAAAGCGTTTTGCAGAATTTTCCCGTTAAAAGGCACACATAAAATATAGAGAATTATACGAAAAACCCCCATAATTGTCAATCGGGATAAACGGGCAAAAGGACAGAGGGACGGAGGGACAGATGCACGGAGGGACGGAAGGAAAAAAGACAGAAGAACGGATGCTAAGACGTACAGAGGGACGGAAAAAAAAGACAAAAGAATGGATGCTAAGACGTCCGGAAGAACGAAAGGATTTTACCGTCCCTCTGTCCCTCCGTGCATCCGTCCCTCCATCCTTTCCATATATTTTTCTTGCAAAATAACGCTTATCACATATAATATTCCGGTAGGCAAAAAATAAAAAATTAAAAGGTGCACATGAAAAAGGGCAATTTATCCTACATTTTAAAGCTTGTATTTATCGGGTTTATCATGTTCGGCATTTCAGCAGCTGTCGTAATGAAGCTGGTTTTCTCTATCGGTTCAATTTCCATGCCGGATTTTACCGGAATGAACTTTGAAAAAGCCGTAAAAAACGCCGGCAGGATGGGCGTTGACTTAAAACTTGAAGATGAAGTCTACAGCAATGTATACGAAAAAGGCATTGTTGTCTCCCAGAACGTAAAACCAAAAGTAAAAATTAAAAAGGGCCGTTCCGTTTACGCGGTTGTAAGCCGCGGTTCAAAGATGATAAGGGTTCCGGATGTCACGGGAATGATAAAGGCAAAAGCCGTTCTTAACCTTAAAAACCTTGACCTTGGCACGGGTTATGACGATTCAATCTCTTCCTCTATACATAAGGAAGATACAGTTATCGCCCAGTTCCCTGCCGCGGGGGCCGATGTCCCTTTCAACGAAAACGTAAGCACACTCAGATCCGAAGGGTTAAAAGATGAAGTCTTTATGATGCCTGACGTAAAAAAGAAAAACATTTTTGATGTCTACAAAGCGCTGCGCAAACACGACCTGACCGTTGAAAAAATAAACGTGGAAGTAAATAACGACCTTCCTTCGGGCAGCATCATATCCCAGTCGCCCGAAGCAGGCTACGCTGTGAATAAAAAGACCCCTATCATTCTTAATGCCAGCAATAAAGAGGACGATTTAAGCCTTAAAAAACGCCTTATTAAGGTCACATTTACGCTTGAAAGCGCCGACCCGCTGCCAAAACACGTTAAAATATCGGTTTTAAGCCTTGCTGGCACTGAAGCGATATACAACAAGGTGACAACCGTAAACGAAAAAATTGAAGTGCAGCCTGTGGTTCGCGGCGATGCTTTGGTTCAGATATTCGTCGGCAATGAACTTGTAAAAGAACACGAATTTAAGGCGCAATAATGGCAAAGATGATGCTTGCCCCTTCAATTCTTGATTCGGATTTTTCCGATATTAAGAATACGTTTAAGTTTCTGGAACAGATAAAGGCCGAATTTGTGCACCTTGACATAATGGACGGAAATTTTGTGCCAAACCTTACATTCGGCCCCAAAGTGATAAAATCATTCAGGCCCCATACATCATTGCCTTTTGACGCGCATCTTATGATAGAAAAACCGGAACGTTACATTTCAAACTACCTTGACGCCGGCTGCGACTACATCACCATACATAATGAAGCATCAAAAGACTGCGGCGCTGTAATTAACGAAATTCACGCGGCCGGGAAAAAAGCGGGTTTGTCAGTAAAACCCGGCACCCCTGTTTCTTCCCTTTTTAAATTTATGGACAAACTTGACCTTATCCTTATTATGACGGTGGAACCGGGTTTTGGCGGGCAGAAATTCATGCAGGATATGCTTTCAAAAATATCAGAACTGCGCGCGCTTATTGATAAAAACAGTTATAAATGCCTTATAGAAATTGACGGCGGCATCAATACCGCAACCGCCCCCCTTGCCTGCACCGCGGGCGCGGACATACTGGTTGCGGGCAGCGCCATATTCGGCGCCCCTGACCGCGTTAAAGCCGCGGATGAAATACGTAATTCCGTAAAGGGCTGCCGGTAATGTTTGACACGATTTCAAAAAAACTTGATTCTGTCATCCGCAAAATACGCGGCACAGGCATAATTTCCGAAGCAAACATAGAAGAAGCGCTTAAAGCCATACGCATGTCAATGCTTGAAGCGGACGTCAATTATAAGGTTGTAAAAGACTTTGTAGCCGCGGTTAAGGAAAAAGCCCTGGGCGAATCAGTTTTAAACGCGGTATCGCCGGGTCAGCAGTTTACCAAAATAGTCCATGACGAACTTGCGTCATTTCTTGGCGAAAAAAATACCGGCATAGACACTTCACGCACCACAACTTTGATTATGCTTGTGGGGCTTCAGGGGTCGGGTAAAACCACCACAGCCGCAAAACTTGGGCTGTACTTAAAAAACGAAAAAAAACTTCCCCGCATACTGCTTGTAGGCGCTGACACTTACAGGCCTGCGGCCAAGGAACAGCTTAAAAAACTTGCCGGCATGATAGGCGCGGACTTTTACACGGAAGAACACAACGACGCGGTTAAAATATGCAAAAACGCATATTCCCTTCTGGAAACAAAACTGTATGATATAGTTGTTTTTGACACCGCGGGCCGCCTTCACATTGATGAAGAAATGATAAAAGAAATAGAAGTGATAAAAAAAGCCATCCCGATGAACGAAGTTTTTCTTGTGGCGGATTCAATGCTTGGCCAGGAATCCGTTAACGTGGCAAAGACATTCAACGAAGCAGTGGGATTAACAGGAATTGTATTAACAAAAATTGACGGCGATGCAAGGGGCGGCGCGGCGCTTTCCATGAAATACGTCACCGGAGTCCCCATTAAGTTTATGGGCACAGGCGAAAAAGCCGACAGGTTTGAACTGTTTCACCCGGACAGGCTGGCATCTTCCATTCTTGGAATGGGCGATATCGTATCGCTTGTGGAAAAAGTCCAGAAATCAGTCACGGAAGAAGAAGCCAAAAAAACAGAAGAAAAATTCCGCAAAGCCACATTTAACCTTGAGGACTTTCTTGAACAGATGAAGACAATGAAAAATATGGGGCCCCTTGACGAACTTTTAAAGATGATACCGGGCGCAGCCAATATGGGCCTTGATAATGTAAAAATAGATGAAAAAGAACTTAAACACACCGAAGCTATCATACTTTCAATGACGCCTAAAGAACGCAGAAAGCCGGAAATCCTTGATGACAGCAGAAAAAAAAGAATCGCCAAAGGGTGCGGAATGCCGGTGGAACGCGTAAACAAGCTGTTAAAACAATTCAATATGTCAAAAAAGATGATGAAAAAGATGGGTAAAAAAACCCGCCACGGCAAACCGTCTTTTGGGCAGATGCCCGGTAATTTCAGGGGATTTTAGGCATTAAATAACGATGGTCAGACGCACAGATGTTCGGATGGTCGGCTAAAACAAACTTCCGACCTTCTAACCTTCTGACCTTCCGACCATCAGTTTCTCTACCCCTTCACCGCTCCAAGCAGCGTCTTTGTATATTCACTGCGGGGATTGGCGTAAACTTCTTCCACAACACCGTATTCAACTATCTCTCCCCTGTTCATTACAGCAACTGTATCAGCAAGGCTTTTTACCACCCTTAAATCGTGCGTTATAAATATTATGGATATCTTTGTTGTTTCGTTCAGGTCAGACAGCAGTTTTAATATCTGCGCCTGAACAGATACGTCAAGCGAAGAGACAGGTTCATCCGCTATCAACAGTTCCGGATTAACCGATAACGCCCTTGCAATACCCACCCTTTGCCGCTGGCCGCCTGACAATTCATGCGGGTATTTTTCCATGGCGTCAGCGCCAAGCCCGACTGACTGCAGCATTTTGTTTATCTTTTCATTCAGCTTTTCTTTTTTTAATCCAAAATGCACTTTAAGCGGTTCTGCCAATACAGCCTTAATTTTCATCCTTGGATTTAAGGAATAATATGTATCCTGAAAAACATACTGAACCTTGCGCCGTTCATCGGGATTTTTATAATCCGGTATTTTTCTGTCCAGTAATACTGCACCTGAATCCTGTTTTTCCAGCCCTGATATTATCCTTGCAAGCGTGGTTTTACCGGAACCGCTTTCACCCACAAGCGCCAGTATTTCGCCTTTTTTCACCTCAACAGACGCGTCAACAAGCGCGTTTACCTTATACCGTGCGGCGCCAAAAATACCTTCCGCCATAAAATGTTTGTTTATCTTTTCCGCGCGCAGTATTATATTATTCATTTTTTCCCGCCCGGATAAAAACACCTTACAAAATGGCCGGGTTTTACCTCTTTTAATTCCGGTTTTTCACTTCTGCATCTATCATCCGCGTAAGGGCAGCGCGGAGAAAAAGCGCAGAAATTGCCGTTATGTTCCGCAGAAGCCACCTCTCCGGGTATTACTTCAAAATGCCTTTTTGGCGAATCCAGCGAAGGTATGATTTTAAAAAGCGCGGCAGTATAAGGGTGTAATGCTGTCTTGGCGCTTTTAACAGCGCCGTCTTCCGCTATTTTCCCGGCGTACATAACTATTATCCTTGAAGCAAGGGCGTTTGCAAGGTGAAGGTCGTGCGTTATAAGCAATAATGTAAGCTTATGCTCTTCTTTTAATTTTTTCAGAAGCTCAACAATCTGCGCCTGAACAGTGACATCAAGGGCTGTGGTGGGTTCGTCTGCAATAAGAATTTTCGGGCCGCAGGACAGCGCGATTGCCGCCATCACCCTCTGCTGCAATCCGCCGCTTAACTGGTGCGGGTATGAATTATAAACGCGCTGCGCGTCCGTAATGCCTGCGTCCGAAAGAAGCTCCAGAGATTTTCTTTTTAACTCTTCCTTTTCTGTTTTTCCAAAATGCGCGGTTATGGCCTCTTCAATCTGCTGTTTTACCGAAAAAAGAGGGTTTAAAGAGGCGCCCGGGTCCTGAAATATCATTCCCGCGGTATTGCCCCTTATTTTTCTAAGCTGTTCTTCCCCTGCCGCAAAAACATCAATACCGTCAAGCATTACATTTCCGGATACCTGCGCGTTTTCAGGAAGAAGTTTTAAAAGCGCGCTGGCAAGCGTGCTTTTTCCGCACCCTGATTCGCCCGCGATTGCCGCGGATTCGCCCTCTTTAATATCCAGCGAAACTCCGTTTACCGCCATATTATATTTTTTTCTTGCCGCGTATTTTACATAAAGATTTGACACATTTATAATGTCCATTACCCCTCCCTGTCCAGTTTGGGATTAAGGTAATCCCTTAAACCTTCGCCCAGAAGGTTAAAGGAAAAAACAGCCGCAAAAATTGACAAGCCCGGATATAAGACAAGCCACCACGCCGTGTCAATATAGTCCTTGCCTGATGTAAGTATGTTTCCCCAGCTTGGCTCCGGCGGCTGCACGCCAAGTCCAAGAAAAGAAAGGCCTGATTCCGCAAGTATGGCTCCTGATACGCCGAATGTGATATAGACAAGAACCGGCGCAAAAGCGTTTGGAAGTATATGCCCGAACATAATTCTGCGTTTTTTAAATCCAAGCACGGCCGCGGCTTCCGCGTAAGGCAGTTTCTTTATGTATAATACCTCCGCCCTTACTATCCTTGCAATATCGGTCCACGACGTAAGGCCTATGATAATGACTATGTTAAAAACCGAAGGCCCCAGAAAGACAATAAGCATAAGTATCAGAAATAAAGTGGGCACTGTCAGGAATATATCCACGCCGCGCATTATTATATTGTCAATTACGCCGCCAAAATACCCGGCAATTATGCCAAGAAGAACGCCGATGACCGCGGAAATTAAAACAGCCAGCACCCCCACTGTTATTGAAACGCGGGTGCCGCGCACAAGCCTTGAAAACACGTCCCTGCCAAGTTCGTCGGTGCCCATAACATGCGCTTTTGAAGGCGGCATAAGCCTGTTGGAAACATCCTGTTTGCGGTAATCCTGCGGCGCTATTACAGGCGCAAAAACCGCGGCTATGACAATTAAAATCACAACCGCAAGCCCTGCTTTCATCATTTTGTTCATCTTATTTATACCTTATCCTTGGGTCAACCGCGGCGTAAGCTATGTCAGCAGCCAGGTTTCCAAGCAAAGTCAGAACAGCGCCCATTGTCACAACACCCATTATCACAGGATAGTCAAAACTTAAAGCAGATTCGTAAGCAAGGCGCCCCATCCCCGGCCACGCGAATATTGTTTCAAATATAAAACTTCCGCCTATCAGCCCGGGCACAGACATGCCAAGAAGCGTGATGACGGGAAGCAGGCTGTTTTTCAGCGCGCTTCTGTACAATACGGTTTTTCTGCTTAAACCTTTGGCGTACGCAGCCCTTACATACTGCTGGGAAAGCGCTTCAACCATGCCTGACTTTACAAAACGGGATATGTAAGCCAGCCCGCCTATGGATGTGACAATAAGCGGCAGTACAAGATGCGATAATAAGTCCCCTATTTTCTGCGGCAGGGTCATATAATCAAAATCAATGGAAACCATCCCTGACACGGGAAGCAGCCCTGCTTTCACGGAAACAAAAAGCATAAGAATAAGCGCCAGCCAGAATGTGGGTATTGAATATCCGATAAAGGTAAACACGGTTATTATTTTATCAACAGCGGTATTTCTTTTAACCGCGGAGATTACGCCCAGTATGACGCCGAAAAAAAACACCAGAGCAAGCGACAGTATGTTAAGAAGAAGGGTTGCGGGAAGGCGCTCCGCCACCTTGTGCAGCACCGGCCTGTGGTCTATAAAAGATTCCCCAAAATTAAAAGTAATTGTCCTGCCAAACCAGTCAATGTACTGCGAAATAACGGGCTTATCCAGCCCGTACAGATGCCGCATCCTTTCTATTGAATCCGGCGAAGTCCGTATATCCATCTGCATATTAACCGCCGTAAAACCGCCCGGCGTGAGGTGGATGATAAAAAAAGTGATAAGCGTGATGCCAAAAAGCACCGGTACGGCAAGCAGCAGCCTTTTTAAAATATAACGCTTCACTTTTTACCCCTTTTTATATTCATTTCAAAGCAAAAAAAAAGCCCCGGATTTTGGTCCGGGGCTTTGGTGTAATCATTAATTATTAAATCTTTTATTAGCCTTTTAATCCGCTTGTCGCGACGCCTTCTATGAAGTACTTCTGACCGAAGAAGAAAACAATAAGTATCGGAAGAAGCACTATTGTGGAAGCGGCCATCATAAGGTGATAGTAGCTGCCGTACATGGTGGTAAATGTCTGAAGCCCCAGAGCCAGCGTGTATTTGCTGGAACTGTTAAGGTAAATAAGCGGGTTCATAAAGTCGTTCCAGTTGTACACAAATCCGAATATTGCAATTGTGACAAGGGCCGGCTTTACAAGCGGCATGAGGATAAGCCAGAAAATCTGGAAATAGTTGCAGCCGTCAATTTTTGCCGCGTCATCAAGCTCGTAAGGTATAGTCATGAAGAACTGCCTCATGAGGAAGATGTTAAACGCGCCGCCGCCGAAGAACGTGGGGACTATAAGCGGGGCAAAAGTGTCAATCCATCCTATATATTTGAACAGGATGAACGTGGGTATCATTGTTACCTGCGCGGGAATCATCATGGTGCTTACCATTACAAGGAAAAGCTGGTCCCTGTAAGGGAATTTGAACCTTGAAAATCCGTACGCCACAAAAGCGGAGCTTAACATGGTTCCCAAAAGCCCGCAGACGGTGATAAATATCGTGTTAAGCAGGTACGTGGTGAATGTTTCGCTTAAAGCCTTCGGGCTCCACGCTTCCATATAGTTGTGCCACTGCGGCGGTATGACAGCAACCCTGTCATTTTCATTCACACGGTCGCCTGTGTTAACCTTAATCTTTGAATTGGGCGGGGTTTCAATTGTATCAATAATGTTGCCGTCTTTGTCCGTTATCATTATGATGTTTCCGTTAACCCGCGCAACGCCGGTCTTTGGAAGTTCGGCTACAATATCGCCTTCCTTCACATATACTCCCTTTTCAACATTTAACTTCGCGGCGCCGGAAAGTTTCATTGTGTCAACAACCTTTGCCGTCCTTTTCGTGCTTGACATCAGATATATCACCTGTGTGCCGTTCGCGCCTTTTGCAAGCTTTACATATCCGGCCTGCTGGGAACGCACGGTTGAATCAGCCTTCCATTGTATATTGGAAATGGGAAGCCATTTTGGCGGAGTAGTAAAAATATCCGTGGGATATTTAAGGGATGTTGATACCATCCAGACGAGCGGTATAACAAATATCAACGCGCCTGTCCAGGCAATTAAATACAGAACCAGGCTTACCATCTTATCCTGTTTCTTTTTGCTTGCCCAGAAGCTGTTCTGCTGCTGCTCCATATTACATAACCTCCAAGTATTTAGTGGTATTATTTATTTCTTAAGTTCGCCTTCGTAATGGACCCATCCGCCCGCAATCTTGAACTGCATGAATGTAAATATCATAATAACCAGGAATAGCGCCCATGCAAGCGCGCAGGCATATCCCATATGATGGTACTTAAAGGCAAAGTGGTAAATGTAAAGGACCAGCACAAGCGTTGAATCAGCAGGGCCTCCCTGTCCGCCGGTCATTGTGTAAACCTGCGTGAATATCTGGAAAGACCATACTATGCTCATGATTAAGTTAAAGAAAATTACAGGCGTTAACATGGGAATTGTCACGTGCCTGAATTTGTGCCAAAGCCCCGCGCCGTCAATTTCCGCGGCTTCGTATAACTGCCTTGGAACTCCCTGAAGGCCGGCAAGATAAATAATCATGTTTCCGCCGACGCCCCAAAGGCTCATTACAACAAGGGCGGGTTTTGACCACGCTTCATCAGCAAGCCAAAGCGGCCCTTTTATGCCCATCATGCTTAAGCCGTAGTTGATTAAGCCGAAATCCGGATTAAACAGCCACATCCAGATAATGGCGGACGCAACACCGGCTGTAACAGACGGCAGGTAATATATTGTCCTTAAAAGCCTTACGCTTTTCCATTCCTGATTCATTAAAAGCGCCACAAGTATTGAACCCACTATACCAAGCGGCACCGCGAAAATTGTATAATAAAAAGTGTTGCCAAGGCTTATCCAGAACTTCTTGTCGCCGAACATCTGAGCGAAATTGTCAAGCCCGACAAACTGAATCGGCGTTAAAAGGTCCCATTTACAGAAAGCAAGCACCAAAGAAGCGATAATCGGGCCGCCTACAAAAAGTATCATCCCAAGTATCCACGGGCTTATAAACACATAGCCCCATGCGGCTTCATGAGAGCCTGTTTTATGTCTTACACTGGCAGGATTCGTGCTCATCATCTTCCTCCGCTTATTATTCTAAAGTTCAGTCTTATTCGGAAAAATAACTGTCATTTATTTCAGGCACTATTTCCTGGCAGATTTCCTTTGCTGTCGCTTTTCCGCTCCAGATCTTGTCAAACTTGGGGGCTATCATGCTTACGTTGATTTCTTCCCAGTCAGAAACAAGAGGCATAAACTTAACGTACTTTACGCCCGCAAGGACAATCTTTTTATTCTTCGGGTCCTGCCCGTCAAGGAACGCGGGCGATTCAGCTATCTTTTTCATTGCAGGCTGCGCAAGACCTGTCTGCGCAAGCTGTGTCTGGCCTTTTTCTCCGGCAAGGTATGTTACAAGCTTCCATGCCGCTTCTTTATTCTTGGATTTATTTGTGATTGCGTATCCGGAACCGCCGGTGGAGAAAGCCCTTACTCCGGTGGGACCTTTCGGGAACATAACAACGTCCCATTTAAAGTCCTTTATCTGCCTGAACGAAGGCGTCTTCCAGATGCCGCTGTAGAACATACCGGCCTTTCCTGATACGAACATGTCTCCGGAACCCATTCCGCCCATTGCAGTCATCTGCGAAGGCGAAGGCATAACTTTATATTTGTGTATCATATCCGCCCTGAACTGTATCGCGTCATAAGCGGCTTTCTTATCAAGGGTGCACTTTGTGGGATTCTTTATGTTGTCAACAAGCGAACCGCCGTTGCTTAAAACCCACGATTCCCAGATGGGCCAGTCATCAACAAATCCAAACTGAACTACCCTTCCCTGCGCGTCTTTCTTTACAAGTTTCTTTGCCTTTGAAAGGAATTCCGTCCATGTCCAGTTGTCTGTCGGAGGGGTAACGCCCGCCGCTTTGAAAAGGTCTTTGTTGTAATAAACAACGCAGATAGGCGCTATGTCCCTTGGAAGCACATAAAGCTTGTTGTCAACGGTAAACCTGTCAATGATTTCCGGATAAAAATCGCCTTTTTTAAATGCTGTTTCGTTTGCAAGATACGGTGTAAGATCTTCCAGAACTCCCTTTTCCGCGAATTTCTTAAAGTTGTTTGCTTCAACAAAAAGCACGTCAGGCGCGCTTCCGCCCGCAAACTGGGTCAATACTTTTTCCATATACGGAGGTCCTGAAGGAGCCCTTTCAGCGCTTACCTTCACGCCTGTGGCTTTTTCAAACTCCGCGATTGCCTGGTTTATGATTTCAATTTCGGTTACATCACCCCAGTACATGAACCTGATTTTGTTGGTTCCTCCAAGGGGTTTGTTGCAGGCTGTAAACACTAAAAGCGAGGCTAAAACAACTAACGAAAAAACTACAAAAAGCTTTTTCTTCACGGTAATCCTCCTTCAAATATTTTAATAATTGATTTTATAATAAACGTGTTAGTATTTTTACACTTTTA
>ENA-UOWO01004805-UOWO01004805.1-activated-sludge-metagenome-genome-assembly--contig:-NODE-4805-length-14700-cov-5.113076_pt1 | contig 14700 bp, 4 predicted proteins | sample MGYA00238148_ERZ761564 | MGnify/ENA primary metagenome ERZ761564 (study PRJEB28885, sample SAMN05720194) | activated sludge metagenome | isolation source: Anaerobic digester | place: USA...
CGGCCAGTTCAATGTCGCAATAACTGTCGTTTTCAGAAAAACGCGTTTTCCATTCTTTCGAAAACTCACCCAGGTAGGCGTGGCTGCGGAAGTCGCCATCATTTAATCTCGGGTAAGCGAAGATATAGCCAAGCTCAGGCAATTTTGCAAGTATCACAGCAGCCCTGCTGGTTTCAAGGGTGTGCGAAATATCACGTTGCGCGGTTGTTTCATGTGGCAGTGAAGCTTCTTCGCGTTCCGGGGTTATATAATCTTCAAAGACCCCCAGGGTCAGAGTGTTTGCCACGACATTGCCCTGCTGCTTCAACAGACCGAGGCTGCCGAGATACTTGGGCATAACGGCATTCAGAAGCTTGTTCGAATCCCGTTCAAGCGGGAACAAAATGTTGTTGAAATGAAGAATCATACCGTCCTGAGCAATCCAGCTGTGGTTGTCGGTCAGCGCGCGCAGCCAGGCAAGGTCGTCGTCAGCGCGCGGCAAAATCACTGCCGGGTTCAGAGCCTTGCCCTGGTATTCTTCGAGCCGGCGCTTGATTTCGAGCATTGTCAGCTGCTGGTGCATGTCGTTTTCATTGTCATACATCACGAATCTGTTGATAAAATCCTGGGTTTTCTTCAATACATGGTTTTCAATGATGCGGTCTGAGCCCTGCAGACTGAAAACTGCCAGAAGCCCTGTGCCGGAGGCCGGAATAAAAATTATCAGCGCGAGAAGCAGCAGCAGTTTTCTTCTGATTGCCAGGCGCAGATTCAGACCAAAAAGCCAGTAATGAACTGCCGCCATCAAATAGCCAAGAAAAAGCAGCCCGGCCGCAAGCCTGAAAATCAGCTGCCCTTTTCGCATTTCGAGCACTTCTACCGGCGGCCTGGCCCGCAGGCAAAGATTGAAGTTGTCTGAGACCCGGGTGGCGTTTTCCCCGTGGTATCTTTTGAAAAAACTGATATGGTTGAGAAATTCGGTTGGCGGCTGATCGTAATAGGCCAGGCTTTCATCAGTTTCAAGAAAGCCGGTTTTTTGCCCTGGTAAGTCTGCAAATACCACATCGAATTGCTTTGAGGCTTCTTTCAGCGTGTTGTTCAGAATGTCCAGCGGCCTGATCGAAGACTGTAGAGCCCCGATGATATATGAACCGTGAATATTTCTTCTGCTGATGCAGTTGTAGGCATAATAATACATCGACTGCCGGCCGAAATAGTCGGTGAACATCTCTTTAACCGTGTCATGTGGCAGAACATAATCACTGAAACGGTTCAGATACTTGAATTCAAGTGCAGAGCCACTTTCGTAGCCAAAATTGATCATCTGTCTGGTAAGTGCGCTGATAGAAAGTTTTGTCCAGCTCTGCTGATAATAATGTTCGTAAAGCCTGCTGCTGACCGCAACCAGTCGATAAGCCATCGCTGCCGAAAGCTTGTCAGGTTCGGGGCACTGCTGGTGCAGTTTGTCGGCAAACCAGTAGAAAATATCGGCGAAGGAAGGGCTGGTAACCGTTATGAACAGCGGCTCAAGCCGTCTGGCCCGCATTGCTGACAAAAACCTGGTTGGCAGGCGGGTATCGAAGATGTCGCGGCCAAAATCAGGCTCGGGAAGCATGCGGACAATTTCAGGAGTAACTTCAGGCAGCGGTTCGCCGTGTATTTTTCTGATCGTTTCTTTAACATAATTGTCAGGCCGCATCAAACCCTTTATTCTTTCTGCTTCCTGTAGCATTTTTTCGCGCAACAGGGCCATGGCGGCATCTTCGGTTCTCTGGCGCGCTGTGTTCAGAAGATTGTTGAAGAACAGCAGCGGCGCTGTCAGCACGATCAGGCCTGCCAGCAGAAGAATTATGAGTCGGGTTTTCATGGCTTATGATCCATACGGCAATTCGTGTTCTCAAGGAATTTTATCATTATTCGGCCGCAACGGTAAAACTATGTTACCTGAGTGAGGTTTGGATCGTAACAGTCATTCAACATTATTCTGCTGATTGTTAATGAATGACTGACCATGATAAATTTATGACAATGCAGAAAAGCGGAGCTTTGCAAGGATACTATCACCGTTTCCCGATTCTTTCATGGCTCGGGATAATCTTTTGCTTTGTACTTTTTCCGGCCGGTCTGCTCAACCTCGGGCTCAATCACCTTTTCGAAGTGATGTCGGCCAACAACCGAGAACAAATTGCCGGCAGAATGGAAACCGCTCTCAAAACGGTCGAATTGTTCAGCGATAACGAATACTTTGCCCATCATCTTCTTCTGCAGATGAACCAGCAGGCGATGAATTCGCCAGACCCGAAGGCTGCTCTGGGGCAACTGAAAACCCGTCTGCAGAAACGTTATCCTGGCGCCTTTACTTTCATCTGCTGGGATGAAAAAGGCGATCTGATCAAAGAAATATCTGACGAAACCTCATTCGGCTACATCATCAAAAAGACCTGGCAGTTTTTAAAAAAAGCATCGGATCTGCTCGGTCGCTGGGATGAAACCTACGAAAAGGTTAACCTTGGCACTCTCGCTGACGTCGAGAAAGAATCAAAGATTCTGCGCAATTTTCTCGGGAAACTGCTGGTCAGCTACCAGTTGCGTTATCCCTGGCTGAGCGGTCAGCTTGGCCGACCGCTGCAGACCGCGCCACCGGGGGCGCGCAGTCGCATCTGGTACCGTATCAACGACAGTTTTGGCTTTCTCTGTTTCATTAATGACGAATTTATTAAAAGTCGGTATGGCAGCGAGTTTGCCATTAATAAAATTCGCCACGAAATGCCCGAATTTTCTGTGCATGTTTCTGACTACCCGGCTTCTGAAGAATTTTTTCCGCCTGCCGACAGCATAAGGGCGTCCAGAATGGTTCTGGCACTAAGCCGTTTCGAGGCAATGAGCCCGGCTGCATTTGAAATTTTTGATGACATGCTCGTCGGCTGTCGCCTGGTTAACCAGAACCAGCGTGCGGTTTGCTGGTGCCCGGCTGATCTGCTCTTTTCTTCTGAAAAGGCCAGGCTTGAATATCTGGGCTGGCTTGCCAGACTGCTTCTACCGCTGTTTTTTGTCTTTCTTGTCTGGTTTAAAACCAGGAATACCGGTTTTGTATCGATAAGATTCAAGCTGGTGGTTATCTTCTGTTACGCCGGCGGTATTCCGCTGCTGATTATGGGCAGTGTCGGTGTCGAATACCTCGACCAGAAAAGACTGCAGCTGGTTTATGAGGCACAGACCCGTGGCATCAACCTGCTCTATGGCATAGACAGAAATTTTCAGATTTTTCTCAATGATCAGGCAAGCTATCTGGCCGATCTGGTTAAAAACTATAACGACAAATATGCCGGAAAAGTTCTTGATTCGGCTGTTCTAAACATAATTCGCGAAAAGCTGCTTGCCGAATACCGCCCGGAGTCGATACAGATATACAACGAAAAGGGACTGGGACTGGTTGCCGACAGTCACCGTACTATTTTTTCAGATTATACGCTTCCAAGCCAGATCGCTGTCGAAGTGCTGCATTCAGCCAAATCTGGTGGCGAGTCGGGCAAAGAGTCCTTTATCAGTGGCAGCTTCGGTATGGATGAGCTTTCTAAAAAAAGAGAAATTTCGAATTTTGGTCTCGGCACCCATGAACTCTATTTATTTTTTGATTTTCTCGGCCGGTTCGGGATTGACGCCAATCAGGCGATGCTGCAGCTGTTCTGGCGCCGTGAAAAATTACAGCGAAACTATTTTGAACGTTTTCATGCTGAGAATATCGCCGGAAAAATTCCTGAAGGGGCAGAAGTTGCCGCCTATTACCCGGTTGAAGACCTTATTTTTTCTGCTCAATCTCAGAACGATAATCTCAGATCGCTATGCCAGAGCGCATACACCAGCCTGATTCTTCGAAAAAATGCCATGCCGCTGAAAACCGGTGAATATTCCGCAGTCGCCATACGCGGTATGAATCTTGACCGCATCTGTCTCCTCTTTCTGACGCCAATGGCCCGCATTGAAAATGCCATCGCGCTTATGCGCCTGCAGATGCTGGCACTGGCAGTTGTTTTTCTGCTGATGACCGTAATGATGTTCCGTTTCCTGGCCAATCGCTTTCTGACGCCGATCGGCGAGATCAATAATGCCATACGGGCTATCGGCGAACGCAACTTTTCGTATCGTCTGGCTATCGATTCGAGCCGCGAGTTCAGAGAACTTGCAACCACATTCAACGCCACTCTCGAAACCCTGCATGACCTCGAAACCGCCCGTATCGTTCAGGAAAACCTTCTGCCTGAGAGGGAAACTGCTCTCGGCACTCTGCGACTGGTCGCGCGTTCACAGGCCTTTTCCCGCATTGGCGGCGATTACTTCGATTTTTTTCCGATATCAGAAAATACCCTCGGAGTTTTTATTGGCGATGTTTCGGGGCACGGTATTTCGGCCGCTCTGATCATGGCGATGGCAAAAGCTACATTGATTTCAGTTAAAAACAGCTTCTCCGATGGCGAAAAGCTTCTTGATGCTCTCGATCAGATGCTGGCGGTAAACCGAACCCGCGGCAGCCGCGAATACATGACCGGCCTTTTTATCACGGTCGACTCTGATACCGGCAGGTGCCGCCTGATCAACCGCGGCCACTGCATGCCGATTCTGGTCGGAGTCGGCGCTTCACATGTCGAGCATGTCAAGTCAGGTGGTCTGCCGCTCGGCTACAACCGGCCTGGCAGCAACAAGGCTGTCGAATTCTGCCTCGCGCCTGACGAAACTCTCTGTCTCTACACTGACGGTATTGCTGAGGCCTGTGCCGGTAACGGCGATGTGCTCGGCTATGACGGTTTCGGGCAGATGCTGCAGACAAGCTGGCATGCCCAGCCCGAGACGTTTCTCGAAACCCTGCTGCAGAATCATTCGCGGTGGGCCACTAAACGCGATGACGATCAGAGCGTCGTTTTGATCAGGCGGTGTGTCGCATGCTGAAAAAAACAAAAGATACAAAATCGGCCAGATTTTCCGGCTATCTGCCGGCGATTGCCGCGCTGCTGGTTTTTTATCTGATTGTTTACTTCGGTTTTGCTTACTACAATGAGCGTGATCAGGCTTTTCAGCTGGCAGAATTCTCACGCCGGGCTTCGGATCTGCTCGAAAAGGTTAGTGCTGATGCCGATGTCGAACAGTATCTTCTCAGAACTTTGTCAAGCATGGTTAAGGCATGGCCCGATCACTCTGCTTTTCTGGAGAAGCTGAAAAACCTGAGAATTGAATCAGGAAACCGACTGCCCTGCGTTATCTGGAATTCTGCCGGCAAGGTTGTCGAGAATGACCATTTTGACCGTCGCGACTTTTCTGAAGAGTCTCTTGAAGAAATCTACAGAGATCTGGAAGATATGTACAGTCATGGATACAATTATGCGGGCAGCGGCATAGACAGAATGAGGAAGATTCTGGGGCCGCACCTTAAGCTCAATAAGGTTCTGTCTTCGAATTTTTTCGGCCATCTTAAGTTTCTGCAGACCGATGCTTCCGGAAAACACCCTGACTTATGGATAGGCTGCAACGAGAGCTATCTGGCCATGGTTTTTTATGATCGAAAAATTGCCGACGAAGATTTTGGCATAAAAACTTCTGTCAAACAGTCCGCCGGCACTGATATCCGCCTCGAATTTTTTCGCAGTGGCGATCCAGGTGCGTCCGGCTTCAATAAATGGCTCGAAAAGTCGATGCAGAAAAATGACCTTGAGGGGCGTTCCGCATCTATCATCGACGGAACAATGGTTGCCGGCAGGAAAATGCCAGGGCAAAAGTTGATTGTTGCGTTCAAACGATTTATACCACTGCTTGAACCGGGCAGGTTAACCTGTCTGCTTGCTCTGGTCGGCTTTTTTGCGCTGGCACTGATTGTTAAGGGGGCAAGCTTAAGGCTCGATCATCATTCGGTGAAATTACAACTGCTGCTGATGCTGCTGGTTACCACCGGACTGCCTTTTCTGCTGCTTGCTATTGCCGCTTCTGATCACGTGGCCCGCAAGCGTAACGCTCTTATCGAAGATGCTTATCAGACCTGTATCGGTTATATTCAGCATGTTGACCGCCGCAGCCAGATAATCAATTCAACCATTATCAATCAGGTCAACCGCCTGCTGAAAGATGTAAGAAGTCTGTTGCCTGAGCGATTCGGGGCCCATGAAATACACGCTCTGATCAAGGGAAAGCTACAGGATACTTTGCTTGACTACAGGCTGGTTGCCAGTTCGCCGCCCAGACTGATGAGTGAGCTGGGTGTGCTTGACGGAAGCCGTTTCGCTCCGTTCAGCCGCCTTGATAAGCCCATGAGCAAAGTTATGATCGATCTCAAGGTTTCGCGCGATATCGCTGCCAGCTATCTCGCCGAAATGAATAACGTTGCCGCAGCCCAGAAGATGACCGAGACCGAGATGGTGGCCGAAATGGTCTACCAGAGGCCATTTCACGAAATCATTCAAAGTATGATGCTGGCTACCGACAAGGTTTTTCGTCTTGGTCTGCTCGACCGCACCAGTCCGCTGCTGGTAAAACTTATTTCACTTAATCACGACCGCATTATCGATTATTTTTTCATGATCTTTTTCCGCAACGGAACCCTGCAGAGAGAATTTCTGGCCCGCAATTTCAACTCGCTCGAACGCAATCAGCTCGGTCTTAAATTTATGTATGCCGATAATGTGGTTTTCGGGCCAGAAGGCACGCCAATAAACAGCAGCAGCTGGTTTTACGGCATCTATTTAAAAACTCGCGAACACCCTGCCGTAGAGCCATGTTTTACCAGTATTGACGGGCATGAGTATGTTTACGCCGGCATGCGCGGGCAGAATCTCGACAGTTACACCCTTTATGCATTTTACCCGCTTGCCAGAATTGAAACCCAGATTGCAGAAGAAAAGCAGTTTCTGATAAGTGCCGCGATTATGACTTTGATCATGCTCGCCGGGCTTGGTCTGATCTTTTCTGCCAGTTTTGTCATGCCGCTTACGGCTCTACAGACGGGCGCCATTGCCATCAGGCAGAGAGATTTTTCCTTCAGACTTGGTGCACTTTCAAATGATGAATTTGGCGAAATGGCGCGAATTTTTAACTCCAGCATGGCTGATTTCGAAGAATTGTCACTGGCCGGAATCGTTCAGGCCCGCCTGCTGCCACAGCAGGGTATCTCTGACAGCCGGTTCGACCTTTATGGCCGGAGCATACCGATGACCGAGATGGGTGGCGATTATTTCGATTACTTTCAGACCGGCGATGACCGACTGGTGGTCATGGCCGGTGATGTGGCCGGTCATGGGGTGGGGGCTTCACTGATCATGGCTATGGCCAAGGCCGGGGTACTGCGCTGCTCTGACTGTCTCGACAACCCCGCCATCGTGCTGGCGCGGTTGCATCAGATTATCTTTGCCTCGCGCAGCAAAACTCAGCGAAAGGTAATGACGTTTCAATATCTGTATTATAGCCCCGTCGACGGGGCCGGGGTTTATGCCAATGCCGGCGCCTGCTCACCTTTGCTCGTCGACTCCGCAAAGGGCACAACCCACGAAATAACTCTACAGGCACCGGTTCTCGGCGGCTTCAAAAAATCGAGTTTTGCCAGTCTGAACCTGCAGCTGCAGCCAGGCCAGGCTGTCGTTTTTTACACCGATGGCATGGTCGAAACCATGAATCCCGCCGGCAAAGAAATTGGTTACGAAGGCCTCAAACAGATTTTGCTCGACGCCTACGACACTGACGCCAGGCATTATTACGACAACATCTATCAGAAATACCGCGAATGGCTTGCTGGCGGCCAGCCCCAGGACGACCTCACCCTGATCATCCTTCTTCGCCGCCACTGAGCAGATAATAAGGTTTTTTGCAGTAAGGTCTGATAAAATAAGAGTTCGCTACAGGTTGAGATGGTTGCCTTTGTGCCTGCCGATCTGGTTTCCGGTGCCGAAATAACTGCTTCAGAAGGACAATGATGCAAAAGATACAAAAACTGCTGATTCTTACAGGGCTTTTTATTGTTTGTGCGACTTTGCCGGCGGTCTGTGACCAGGTGACCACGTCTCCGTTTGTACTGAAATTCGTCGATGCGGCAACGGGTCGACCGATACCGCTTGTCGAGGTCGAGGCCTTCAACGGCCTGCGTCAGGTCAGCGACAACCTGGGTCATATCGCGATAATAGAGCCAGATATGGCTTTTAATAATTTGCGTCTGGTAATTCGCGGTAACGGTTATCGCTACCCTAAACTTGATTTGCTGGGCGAAAGGGCGATCAACCCGCAGTTGTTGCCCGGCGATTATATACAGGTCAAGCTCGAACGCACCGTGGCGGCCGAACGCCTCTATCGTATTACCGGTGCTGGTCGCTATCGCGATTCTATTCTTGCCGGTCGTTCTGAGCAGCACACTGACACCTGGCTTGTTGGGCGGGTTATCGGCCTCGATTCAGCGATTCCGGTGGTGTGGCACAGACGCCTGTTCTGTTTCTGGGGCGACACCCTCTACCCGGACCGGCTTAATCTGAGCGGTTCCGGGGGGATGATTGACACGTTTGGTTCGCCAGACCCTGAAATACCATTGCAAGTGCAGTATTTCATGGATAAAGACGCTTATGCGAAGCCGATGATCGAAACCGGTTCGCCCGGCTTTGTCTGGATCGAAGCGGTTATACCGCTGAAATATGGTCGGCACGGTGAGATTCTCGTTGCCCGCTATGTTAAGCATAAAACCCTTGAAGAAGCTGTTGAGACGGGTTTTGCCGTTTTTCAGACATTAAAGCATAAGTTTTCGGTAATCAAAAGAATCAGGTCGGGGCGCCACCACAAATCTGCGCATGCAGTGCCGGTTGTGCAGAACGAAAAAACACGCTGGGCCATTCAGCCATGGGAAATAACCGAAGCCGAGATGCAGAGTTTCACGAATCCGGATTCGTATTTTAATTACAGTTGCCTCGAAAAAGCTGATACAAAAGCTGAATTGCAGGTCGAAGGGCGACCATACCGCGTACGCCGCGACCGTCTGGGGCGCCCGGTTTTTGCATGGGCGCAGGGTGGGGTGCCGTGCCATCCGTCGCAGCAGAAGGCCCTGCGCCAGGCCGGCCTGCTGAAGAGTGACGAAAGCTGGCTGCAGCTGACCGAAGTTGGTTCTGGTAAAACTTCGCCTGATTTCAGCGGTTCGATCAGCTGGAACAATTTCAGAAACCGCTGGGTTATGATCTCACAGGGCCATACCGGCGAGATCTGGTATGCCGAAGCCGATACCTTCACCGGCCCCTGGCTCTATGCCAGACGGGTAGTCGAGCATGATACATACAATTTTTACAACCCCGTGCACCATCGCTGGTTTGACCGGGACGGTGGGCAGACAATATATTTTGAGGGCACCTACACTTCATTTTTTACGCGTGACGGCTATAAAACACCGCGTGCCGATTATAACCAGGTAATGTATCGCCTCAATCTCAGTCACCCGCATTTGCTGCTGCCACAGCCAGTTTATCGGGTCGAAACCGGCCCGGGACGATGGCGCCTGCTGAACGGCCAGAAAATTACATCTGCAAACCTCTGGTCAAAGGTGCAGCAGGTTGAATTCTGCGCTTTCACCGGTGAACTCGACGACATCGCCGGTTTGCAGCCGGTTTATGACCATGCTGCAGCCGGAGACCGCAGACCGGATCTGCGAACTGAGAAACCAGGCATGCGATTTGTCGACAATGGCAGTGAGCCGGTTTTTTACGCGCTGCGCAATGCTTCGGCAGTTGCAGAGCTTGAGATGTCAGCCGATCTGGTTAAAGCTGAGAGCTTCGGGCTGATTTTTCCCGCCAGCAGTAGACTGCTGACTTTGTCACCCGAAATCGCCCCCGCCGATTCGCCCCGTTTAATTCGACAGGTTGCCGGATCTGATTGAATCGCCTCGATCAGATCATCAGGGCGAGAATCTGATCTGCAGTCATCGCTTCGATCTGAGTAGACGTAAATGCGGCAAGCTGTGAAGTGGTAAGGGCTGCAAGTTGATCTGTGGTCAGACCGCCCTGGATCTGGCTGGTTGTCAGGGTTTCAATTTGAGAGGTTGACAGGCTGGCTATCTGACTGCTGGTCAGGCTGCTCAGCTGAGCTGTGGTTAAGAATTGAATCTGGCTGGTTGAGAGCGCCAGAATCTGTTCAGGCGTCAATACCTGTATCTGCGCGGTCGAAAACTGCGCTACCTGATTGGTGGTGAGCCCTGCAATCTGTTCAGTCGTCAGAGCCGCTACCTGTTCGGTTGTCAGAGAGTCGATGTAGGAATTTTCAATGTTGATGGTTCTCACCAGAATGCGTGCCTTAACCTGTTCCGGCGTCAAAGCCTGAATCTGATCAGCGGTCATCGCCATCAACTGATCATCGGCCATAAAATAGATCTGTTCGGTTGTAAAAGCCTGAATCTGATCGGTTGAAAACACGGTCATGCGCTCAGGGCTCAGAGTGGCGATCTGACCGGTTGTCAGAGCTGAAAGCTGGTTGCTGGTCAGGGTACTCAGGTCGGCATTATCAAATGTGGCGAACTGGCTGCTGCTGAGATGCTGTATTTGCTCGCCGGTAAGGCTCTGAATCTGGTTTGAAGAGAATGCGGCAAAATTCTCGATCGGAACTGCCGCGAGCTGGGAAGTTGTAAGACCAGCAATCTGGCTGCCGCTCAGACTTGCAAAGTCGGCTGGTTCAAGCACCCCGATCTGGGCGGTGGTAAAAGCTCTGAACTGCGTTGAAGAGAGCTGTTGAATCTGTTCGCTTGTGAGAGCTACAATCTGCTCAGCAGTAAGGGCTTTAATCTGGGCAGTGGTAAGGGCAGAGATTCTTTCTTCGGGAAAGGCGGCAATCTGGCTGGTCGTAAGACTGACAATCTGGGCCGCCGTCAGTGCTGCAATCTGAGACGGCAGCAGATGCGGGTTCTCCGGTGTTTCGATCGCAGCAATCTGCTCAATACTCATTGCTATGATCTGGTCGTAAGTCAATGCCTGAATCTGCGAGCTCGAAAAACCGGCAAGACGTTCGGTGCCAAGATCGACTATCTGGTCGAGGCTTAAAGCCTCAATCTGCTGCTCTGAAAGGGCTGCAAAATCAGACTGATCGAAAAGGGTCAGTTGAGCATTCGACAGGCCCCTTATCTGCGCAGTAGTCAATGCACCGGTCTGTTCAGGTGTAACGGCACTGATCTGTGTGTCAGAGAACATCGCCAGCTGCTCAGTGGTAAATGCCTGTATCTGACTGGTAGTGAATCCGGCGATGCGGTCAGTCGAGAGGGTCGCCAGGTGCGCCGAAGTCATTGCCCCAAGCTGTTCTTCGGTGAGTATTGCCCAGTCTTCGGCTTCGAGTGCGCCAAGCTGGTCGGTCGTCAGCATTTCAAACTGCTCTGCAGTCAAAGCCTGAATCTGGCTGGTAGAAAAACCGGTAAGCTGGGATGCTGAAAGGTAACTGATCTGTTCAGCAGTCATGGCGGCAATCTGTGAACTGGTGAGAGCCACCCAGTCTTCAGAGCCGAAAGCACTCAACTGTTCAGTCGACAGGGCTTTTATCTGTGTGCCGGTCAATGCCTGAATTTGTTCGGTGCTGATCGCATCAATATGCGTGGTCGTCAGTGCCGAGATCTGAGCGCTGGTGAGCGACTCAATCCGGTCGAAGAATATTTGTGACATTTTTTCGGCACTGAGGCTGGCGATCTGATCGGTTGTGAAAGCGGCCAGCTGCTGACTTGTCAATGCTGCCGAATCTTCGGTTTCAAGAGCGCCAATCTGGTCAGTGTTGAGAGCACCGATCTGGGATGTTGTGAGCGCCTGAATCTGGCTGGTGGTAAGAGCCTGAATCTGCGATGTGGCAAGTGTTACAACCTGCTCGGTCGTCAGTGCCGCCACCTGCGAAGTTGCCAGACCGGCAATGATGTCGCTGCCGACGGTTGCCAGCTGTTCACTTGTCAGAGACTTGATTTGTGCGGCAGAAAGCTTTGGCAGCAGAGAGCCGGCAGTGCCGGCCAGTTGATCAGTGGTGAGGGCAGCTATCTGACCGGTGGTCAGCGCAGCAATCTGAGCCGAAGTCAGAGCATTCAGCTGTTCTGTAGTGAAGCCTGAAGCAATCTGGCTGGTTGTCAGGCCGGCAATCTGACTGGTGGTCAGAAGTGCCAGTCTCTCGTTCGAAAAAGAAGCGATCTGTTCCGGGCTCATGGCCGCAAGCTGGGTGGTTGCGAGTGCTTTCAGCTGTGTTGTTGTCAGGGCGCCAAGCTGGTCAGAGGTCAGCCCGGTGACCTGGGCCGTCGTGATGGCAGCCAGCTGCGCAGTCGAAAGAACCGGAATATCAACCGTTTCAATGCCGGCGATCTGTTCCTGACTCAGGGCTCTGATTTGAGCGGTGGTAAGACTTTTTACCTGACTGGTCGACAGCCCTGCAATCTGCGTTGTCGTCAGGCCGTTTATCTGAGCTGAACTGATTGCGGCAATCTGGGCGGTTGAAAATACGGTTATATCTTCTGTTTCAAGGGCACCAATCTGATCAGAGGTAAGGGCTTTTATCTGATTGACGGTAAAAGCTCTGGTCTGGCTCGATGACAAAGATGCGAGTTGTACAGTCGTCAGGCTGGCAATTTGCCCGGGTGAGAATGACGCGAGCTGAGAAGTTGTCAGGGCGCGCAACTGGCTGGTAGTTAAACCGTCAGCGATCTGTTCGGCTGTAAGACGCCCCAGCTGAATGTTTGACATGGCGGTAATGCCTGCTGTCGGCAGTAGTGATATCTGCGCCGTGCTCAGTGCCGTGATCTGATGCGAATTCAGAGCCCTGACCTGCGCCGTAGTAAGATTCATTATCTGTTCATCAGTGATGGCGGCAATCTGGGTTGGGGTAAAGGCCGCAATCTGGGCAGTAGTGAGGGCCGCAAAATCAGCGGTCTCCATCTGGGCAAGCTGATCGGTGCTCAATGCCTTGATCTGGGCATTGTTGAGACCTTTGACCTGAGTCGTAGACAGCTCGGCAATCCGCTCTCCAGAAAGCTGGCTGATCTGACTGGTCGTCAGGGCGCCGATCTGTTTGCTGCCAAGCGCTGCAAAATCTTCGGTTTCCATTGCCTGCAGCTGGTCTGATGTGAGCCCTTTCAACTGTATGCCCGACAGGCCCTTCACCTGGGCTGATGTAAGTGCTGCAATCTGATCAGTGGTCATTCCGGCGATCTGAGCCTGGGTCAGTGAAGACAACTGGGTATTGGTAAGGCTGCGAATCTGGTCGGTGCTGAATCCTTCGGCAAGCTGAGTTGTGGTGAGGCGCGAAAGCTGGGTTCCGGTAAGAGAAACGGTCTGGCTGATTGACAATCCGCCAAGCTGCTGCGGCGACATGGCATGCAGCTGTGCACTGTTGAGGTTTCTGATCTGGGTTGTCGTCAGCGCCGCAAGCTGACTGCCAGAAAGTGCCGCGATATTAGTGCTGGTGAATGCCGCCAGCTGTTGCGTGCTGAGTGCCGAAATATCAGCCGTCTCGATTGCAGAAACCTGATCAGTCGTCATTATTCTTATTTGTGCCGCTGTCAGGCCTCTGACCTGCGATGACGAAAGGGCTGCAATCTGTTCCTGTGACAAAGTCTGAAACTGAACGGTTGCAAGGGCGGAAATCTGGTTGCTGGTCATGGCGGCAATATCGCCCGTTTCGAGCAGGGCCAGCTGGGCAGTCGTCAGTGCCTTGATCTGTGACGCATTCAGGGCACGCAATTGCCAGGTGGTGAGCGCGTTGATCTGGTCATCAGTCAGATTGGTGATCTGGTTCGAAGTCAGACCGGTGATCTGAGTTGAAGAGAGCGCCTGCAGCTGCTCTGGCGAAAGGCCCTCAGAAATCTGCGCCGTCGTCATTTTTGCCAGCTGCGTGTTGGTTAATGCTGCAATCTGAGCGGTGCTGAGCTGGGAGACCTGCTGTGGCGAAAGGGCGGCAATCTGTGCCGTTGTCAGAGCTTTGATCTGTGTGGTCGAAAGTGCGCCAAGCTGCTCAGCCGAGAGATAGTTCATATCGCCGGCATCGATAGCCTTCAGTTGCGTTACCGACAGAACCTGCAGGTCTGAGGTTTCGAAAGTTGCCAGCTGGTCGCCGGTCAGCGCCCGCAGCTGAACCGGGGTAAGTGCTTTAACCTGGGTCGCGAGCAGACCCCGGTTGTTATACAAAGTCAACGCCTGAACCTGGGACGTGTTAAGGATCACCAGGTCGCGGTTTTCAATGCTGTCAATCTGTTCTGGTGTCAGCGCCGCCACCTGTTCAGTGGTCATGGCTCTGATATCACCAGCGACGAAATCGCGTATCTGGGTTGTCGACAGCGCACTGATCTGCGCCGGGCTCATACCGATAACGATTGACATGGTTCTGCCTTGTTTGCCTTATTTTTATGTTCTTTTTCTATCGGGTTTCAGAAAGTCCTGATACCCCTGATATTTACATCGGCAAAAAACCGGCAAAGATTTAGCCTCATTTTTTGCTTTCTGGTCAGCCCAGCCACTAGCCACCATATCAGCATGGCCAATACTGTCATTGCCTCTGCGCTGGCCGCAAGGCGCTGTTGTCGCCAGTTCGCAACAGCCACAGATTGTCTATGAAAGGTGCAAGGAATACAGGCAGCGCCAGGCCTGAAAAATTCGTAAAAAAAATCCGATTTTTTTTGCCTGCAATAAATGAAAGTGCTATAATGCGCCGGTAGTTAAGGGGCTGTAGCTCAGTTGGGAGAGCGCGACATTCGCATTGTCGAGGCCGACGGTT
>ENA-UOWO01004807-UOWO01004807.1-activated-sludge-metagenome-genome-assembly--contig:-NODE-4807-length-14695-cov-4.511817_pt1 | contig 14695 bp, 10 predicted proteins | sample MGYA00238148_ERZ761564 | MGnify/ENA primary metagenome ERZ761564 (study PRJEB28885, sample SAMN05720194) | activated sludge metagenome | isolation source: Anaerobic digester | place: USA...
AATGATTGTATAGTAAATAGTACTGTTTTTGATGAAATTAAAGCTGCAATAAGGAAAGAAAGTTTTTCAACTACTCGTGTCGAAATAGCAAAAAGCTTAATTCAAAAATATGAATGTTTTACAACCATGCAAATTAAAGATTTATTACCGCTGTTTTCTTTGGAAACAGATAAACTAGAAATAGCAAAATATTCTTATGCTTACTGTAAAGATAAAGAGAATTACGATACAGTAAAGAACTTCTTCACATCAGGCGAAAGCAGGGATCAAATATCAAATTATATTAAAAACTACACAGAGTAGAATAAGTAATTAAGAAATGTGTCGTCAATTAGTATAAAGTGTAATACTTGCTATTCCATTACTATAGGATAGTCAACACCTAAGATTGTAACTACAGCATTTTGATCACATTCATCATTGCCATAATCAATTGTGATTGTTTCAAGACCTTCAATATCAACATCAAGAACTCCACCTCGTATCCATTTACAACATACCATAACGTCAAGTCTGTCTTGTACAGTTAACAAGTAAGAAATACTGTCCGAACTTATACCATTCTGAGTTCCGGTTATGTGATAATTATCGTCACAAATCTCTAAAACTGTAGTTTCTCCACCAACCCATTCCCTACTGGTATTTTCTTCATAATGGATTACTTTATCATCAGTAGTTGTCACAACACCATCATTAATCTCAACAGTGTAAACAAGATTATTACTCCCGTTTCTCCCTGTATTAGTTACAATTTGAGTACCTTCAACCTTAATGTTGTTTTGGTAGTAATTGTCGAAAGTAATTGTAACAACAGTTCCCTCGTCTCTGTAAAAACCTGTTGTTTCAAAATTAATAACACCACGGCGATAACGACCATCCTGACACAAATAATTTGTTGTACCATAATTTACAGTAACATCTTTTGGCCATGTAACTGCATCAAACGGAGTGATTGTAATAATAGGATAATCTTCTTTAGATCCGTTTTTTTCTCCATCAATTTGATCATCAGTATATTTTGCAGCATCATCGGTTTCGCTAAAGGCATCTGCATATAGCTTGTTAACCAGAGAATATTCAGATAAGGCATTTAAAGTCTCTTCTGTGGTGGGTGGAGTCTCTTCTTCTTCGGGCTCTTTACATGAAAATGTAAATATTGCCAAAGAAAAAATCATTAATAAAGTTAAATTTCTTGTCATAGTTTTTAGTTTTAAAGTTTATACAAATTTACAGAAAAAAAATTATAAAAAATATTTTCTAAGAAAAATCTATGAGAAATTTTACAACTTAATTTTTCTGAATATGATACTGCTTATATTTATATACTATTACAGAAATCAGATCATACTCGCTTAATTTAAGTAAGAAGTCAGAAGAAAAATTACACCAATTAAGAAAGATATTACATTCCTGCTTACTTAACCCAGTGATTTTCATTACCATAGCAGTACTAATCTTTTCATCAATAATTGAGTTTAAGTAATCTTTTTGTTGCAATTCCATAAGTTTTTGTTTTTCCTTGCCTTCCTTCGAAAACATATCATATAAGGCAGTAATAGGACTGAAAACTATTCCTATTCCTGATGTCGGAGTACTTGATCTTGTGTAAAAATCTATATCAGCAGGTCTGAAAGGGAAATTTGAAATAGCATAGGAATAATCATTTTCGGGTAATTTCATGTTTGTAATTTCATATTCGAGTTGCTTGTATCTTTTTAAAGCAATAATTTCAACTGATTTTAATTCATAGATTTTCATATCAAGGAAAATGACAAGCGGTTTGGTGTTATCTCCTGCTTCTTCATTGACGAAGACATATTTTTTATCAAAACCTAAACTCGAAAACACTATTGTGTCACCAACTGTAGCGGTTATCAGGAAATATCCGGTTGTGTCTGTTATGGTTCCACTCCTAGTTTTTTTTATATATACATTAACATAAGGCAATGGTAATTCTGTGCTTTCTTCAAAAACATATCCGGCAATTATTACTCTGTCTGCAATTTTTACAAACTGAGCTTCAGTGCTCTCCGATATTATTAAGGAGATAACCGTCAGAATAAGAATTGTTACTTTTTTCAAAATACTTCTATAAAGCATTAATAACGAAAAATGTTCTTTTTTATTACAGATAAAAATATGACAATTATGTACCATATAATTATAATTGTAAAAAAAAATGTCAGTAATTTAAAAGTAACAAGATTATTGCGGAGGTCATGGAAGAATTTTCTATAAACCCACTTTTGTCTTTATCATAATAATTAAGGCTGTCTTCCTCATCTAAGCTAAACACTTCAGAAAGGATACTTGATTTCAACAACTCAGCAAGTTGATTATACCCATAGAGCTTTAATCCCGACAATAAAAAATAATAGTAATCAATACTGTATTCCCCTGACGAAAACAGACCATCGTAATAGCCTGAATTAAACATCTTGTCTATGCTTTTTGCGTATTCAGAAGCAATCGGATACGAAGCTAATCCTGACCACATACAATATCCTGCTGCAGTATTGCTGATTATAATAGTATCATCAAGAAGACTAATATCACAATATTGTTTTAAATAATCATTGTAAAAATGTTTATTAAAATTATCTCTTAAATCATTTATTTGCTTCTGATATTGAATGACTTTAACAGAATCACCAAGAATTTTTGACATTTTTTCGAGACAATATTTTTCTGTGTATAGTAATGCATTTAGTTCAACAGTTTCAATCCCTTTTGAGTTTTCGCACCATGAATTATTGTTTTTGTCGCAGTTTGTGTACCAATAGTTATGATATGCTTCTATTAAGGGAAAAGCCTGCACTAAGAAATCGAGGTCTTTGGAAACAGAAAAAATATTCCAGCAAGTCCATGCTGCCATTGGTTTTTGACTTATTGGTGAGCTTATTTCATAATCGTGATTGAAACTCAAGAATCTGTTTATTGAACTGTCAGGATTCAGCGAAGTCAATACAGATGCAAGCTGATGCATTGCAAGTCTTGTATCAAATCTTATCAGGGCTGATGAGACCAACCAAGTTTCATCAATATCACATATTGAGTTTTCCTTGCCTTGACCCCTGAAGAAATAATAATTTGCTTGTTCCGGCAGCGGACTTCTGAGATTGTTAAACAAAGTAACAACACACTTGAGACTCAATTTTTTTAATTCATCGCTATCAATTGTAATAAGATTGTTTATAATTTCCCAGTATTGTTGGTTGTTTTTTTCGTATTTGCCGGGATTTTCAAGAGATTCTGATGCAACCTGGACATCTTGTTTTGGATCTCCGATGAAATATTGTGATATTGTTGCAACCATTTTCAGTGTATCGCCAGGTCTGATAATTTGTAATTCCTTGTACGAAAACTTATAATCTGTTTCTGAATACTCCATTTCCATAGCATTGTCTGTTCTGAACCTAATCAACCAAAAAATTTCATCTTTTCCGTCTATTTTAAACATCCAACCATCTAGAAATTTCTCCGCTACTCCAATATTTTCAAAAGCCGACCCTTTTAATCTCATTGAAACTGATTGGTCTTTGTTATCCAGATTGACAACAGATGCCTGATATAAGCATGTCCTATTTGAAATATAATTTAATTTCAATTCTACAATAATTTTATCAAAAAAGAACTTCTGATATAACATTCCCGGAAATTGACAAATAATAGCACTATCTGCATCAGATAGTGGTATGACTCCTTTCCCTGATATCCCAAAATCAAATTCAATTAACGATTTGGATATCCATTTCTGTGTTCTTAAACAATAAGGACCTCCGAATTTACCATAATTAGTTTTATCTGAAATTTCAGGAATTGTAAATCCGTACCATAAGCCACGAGAAGTATAAAATTCGGCATTATCAAACGGAGAATCCGGAAAATATCTACAGTTTATCAGGTTTTGAGATTTTGACAAATCTGTTTGAGAATAAAGGCTTAGACTAAAAAGCGAGCATAAAATAATCAACCATCGTTTCATAATTGAAATATCATAATAAAACTTCGATAAAGATACGTATTTTTGTCAATACTAAAAATAATGCCAAAATATGTCTTGTTTGATAGAAGTTTGTTGCGATACTTTTAAGTCTGTTATAAATGCTGATAGCTCTTTGGCAGAACGTATTGAAATATGTGCCGGATTACAATTAGGAGGATTGACTCCAAGCACAGGATTTATCTCAAAAGTGAGAGATTTTTCAAAAAAGAAAGTTAATGTGTTGATAAGACCTCGCTCAGGTAATTTCGTATACAGTGATGAGGAATTTGAATTAATGAGAAGAGATATTATTTATTGTAAGACTATTGGTATAGATGGGATTGTTTCAGGAGTTCTCTTAAATAATGGAATTATAGATACTACAAAAACCAAGGAATTGGTACAACTAGCAAAACCGTTGACATTTACTTTTCATAGAGCATTCGATTTTTGTAAAAACCAAAAAATTGCTATTTCAGACATCATTGATTGTGGTGCAGACCGGATTTTAAGTTCGGGGCAAAAGAGCAGTATTGATGAGGGATTAAAAAATCTGATATTTCTTCATAAAAAGTATGGCGATAAAATAATCATAATGCCTGGTGGCGGGCTTAACAAAAATAATGCAAGTTTGTTGGCCGGAGAAGGAATAAAAGAATTTCATTTGTCTGCTTCAGTTTTCGAACAAGAGTACGAAATCTCCAAAGAGAAGTTAATATCTGGCTTTGGTTTTTATAAAAGAAACAATAAATGTGGGTATTTATATTCCAATAAAAAAGTTATTAGTGATCTTTTTTTTGAACTGAACAAGAGATAAGTTGATGAACATAAATGTATAATTGAATATTAATAAATAATAAGATATACATATATAAATAACAAGTGATGAAAGGTAAAAATATTGTCATTACAGGTGCCTCATCAGGGATTGGAGCCATTTTGCTAAAGTACTTATATCCTGATAATAAAGTATTTGCAGTATCACGAAATATTTCAAATATTGCTGAAAGCGAGAATGTTAAAGCATTTTCATGCGATGTTTCAAAACCGGAGAATCTGGATATATTATTTAATGAAGCTGTCAAATATCTAGGGCATATTGACGTATTTTTTGCCAATGCAGGATTTGCTTATTGTGAAAGAATACAAAAACCTGACTGGAAACATATTGAAGAAATATTTAGCACAAATGTTAAATCTGTGTTTTATAGTCTTTTAAAGATTAAAGAAATTAGTAAGGGTAAAGCTTTTAAGTTTGTTATTACAGCTAGCGCTTTTAGTTATCTTTCAACACCTGGATACTCACTTTATTGTTCTACTAAGTTTGCACTTAAAGGATTTGCTGATGCATATAGATATGAACTTGGTAGATCACAAAAATTAATCATGGTTTATCCTGTTGCAACATATACAGAATTCTTCAATGTTGCAGGATCTAAAAAAATGTTGTGGCCAAGGCAAAAACCTGAAATAGTTGCAAAAAAAATGATTAACGGAGTGATGAAAGATAAAAAAAATGTATTCCCTTCATTCTTTTTTAGGCTATTACTATTTTTTAACCAACTTTTACCATTATTTTTAATTTATACAAAACTTAAAGGAAAAGAGTTTCAAAGAAGGTATAATCTTGACATTAACATTAATTAACTTTATACTATACTTCTATTATAAACATTAATTATGTATGTTAAAAAAATACTTGCATATAACAATTAATATCTTTTATTTTGGTGAATTAAAATATAGTAGTATTTTTACATCGAATTATAAACAAAATTAATGAACTATGAAAAAAATTGCTTTAATATCATTTACAGTGTTTTTCGTCGGCAGTCTATTTGCGCAGAACTCTTCTTTCAATATTGATTTAAACGGAGGCACACGTTTACTTGGAATGAAAAATGCAAGATCTAATTATGATTGTGCTATGGCTAATCTGGGAGCCAATCTTGGTGTAACCTATATGTTTTGTAATGTTACAGATGAAGATTTTTTACATTCTATCGGACTAAGATTAGATTATGGATATGACCAGATTACTTCATTTATTCCTGGTACCGAAACTGAAACCAAAACAAATTTAATGAGAGGGACAGGACAAATTGTTGTAAATGTTGATGATTTGTTCGGAATGGAATTGGCACCTTTCGGTCTCATTGCACATGGTGGTGGCGGCGTTTCATTTATGTCAAATGCTGATAGTCCAGCTTCAAGAGCAGACAGGATGCTTCACTTTATTGCAGGTATCAGTCCTCGTTATTGGATTAATGAAACTGTAGCTATAAATATGGATTTCTCTTTTGTTGGTTTAGATAGGCAAAATTGGGGCGTTGAAATGTTATCACGTTTTGGAAGTCCTACTATTGGTAAATATGTCAACATGACTCTTGGTGTAACGATAGGTCTTGTTCAGGAACCAAGTTCAAGCAAATACTAGAATCCTTAATACGATAAAAAAAAGCAGTTTATAATAAACTGCTTTTTTTTATACTTTATTGAATAAAATTTTTGCCAAAACCAATAAAGTTGTATTTTTGTAATCCTTAAAAAGGTAGTTAAATGAATATTTTAAAGAAGGTCGCAAGCTATATCATAATTCTGACCATGCTGATATTAGTAATGAATTCATGTACATCAGTAAAGAGGTTACGTTACATGCAGACCGAGAGTGAAGAAGGAATAACCGAGCATATAATAGAAAATAGTTTATCAGAAAGCTACCGTTTAAATAAAGGAGATAATCTGTATATAGACATTACGACTTCGAATGTAGAATTCAAGGAATATATTATATCAGGCAAAAGCGGAAGCAATGTAGCCTCAATGAATAATACATCCTTGTATATAATAAGCTATCAGATAGATTCAGAAGGCTATTTACATTTACCATTTATAGAGCCGGTAGAAGCCTATAACAAAACCTTGGAAGAATTGAAGAAAGAGCTTACAGAATTGTACAAGGTCTATGTTACTGATGTAACGATAAATGTAAAACTTGTAAATTTCAATGTAACGATTTTAGGAGAAGTATCCAGATCGGGACAATATTTTTCATCGAGCAATCATTTAAATTTGTATGAAGCAATAGGGATGGCAGGTGATTTAACCCTATATGGCAATCGCAAACGAGTGCGTGTTATGAGACTGATGCCTGATGGTAAGTATAAGATACGCGAGTTGAATATCACCCAAGCTTCAGTTATTCAAGATGAGTTTTTTGAGTTACAACCTAACGACGTTGTGTATGTAGAACCATTGGGAACCAAACCATTTGGATTTGGAACCTTCCCTACCGGTACAATCTTGTCGGCAATAACGACACTTATAGTAATATTAACCTATACGAAAAAGTAGAGAAACAGAATGACAGAGCACGAAGAAAATCAGCAAGATCAGATAAATTGGCAGTTATATGTACGTAGCATATTGGAAATATGGTATGTTTTTGTAATAAGTTTCATCATATCTGTTTTAATAGGCTACTTATATACCAAGTCAACTCCTCTACAGTACGAGGCAAGTTCGACGCTACTGATAGAAAAAGACAAAAAGGGCATGTCCGCAGACGACATTATGTCTGGATTTGGGTTGTTCAATGCTCAACAAAACATTGAAAATGAAATAGCGGTATTATCGTCCTATTCCATAGCAGAGAGAGCTATAATCAGCACCAATAACTATGTTAAATACTTTAAGAAAGAACAATTTCGTAGAGAAAACATATATAAGAAATCACCATTTGTGATAACTATAGATTCCTTAAGTCCCCAATACACGGGCATGTATAAACTAACATACATAGATAAGAACAGAGTCAAAATAAAACGTGAATCAGGCGATGGCGTGTTGTATGATTATTTAAATCATAAGATAATATCAGAGTTTGAAACCGGTGTAGATTTAGAACTTGAGACCGAACTGGACCAATGGACAGAGGTGAAGAATTTTAGAATAAAAGTTTCGAAGAACCCTGGGCTGTACGAAAGCGACTTCCCAATAACTGATGAATATTATTTTAGCCTTAATGATTTAAATAAACTTACCGAGAAGTTGATGGAATCATTAAAAGCCGAAGCGATACATAAACAGGCAGATGTAATTTCAATAACGCTACGTAGTGATAATGCCGAAGAAGCAGTTGATTTACTAAATGCCATAACCTCACAGTATTTTTTGGATAATCTTGGAGTTAAGAACAAAATGGCTCTTTTGACAATTGAGTTTATTGATGATCAGCTTGGAATAATATCAGATTCGTTGAGATCAACCGAATTCCAGTTAGAGTCTTTCAGAAAAGACAATAAGATAGTAAATGTAGAAGAACAATCCAGTTCAGTAGTCAAGAGTCTGGAATTTTACGAAACGCAATTGGCGATGGCACAATTACGTAAGAAATATTTTGAATATTTGGTAAAATATATAAATACAGAGCGAGATTATTCAGATATTTTGGTTCCATCTGTGATGGATGTCAACGATCCCATGCTTACCAAACTGATAGGCGACTTGATGACAATAAATTCGCAAAAGATAAAATTGCAGTCAACCAGCACTGCAGACAATCCATTATTGCAGACTTTAAATCAACAAATAGCAGAGATAAAGCGAGCAATCACAGAAAGTGTAAACAGTTTGTCGGCATCATCAGATATAGAAATATCAGAGCTTAGTAAACAAATAATGGGATTTGAGGCAGAGATGAACAAGATACCCGAAAAAGAGAGATTATTGATAGGAATAGAAAGAAGTTTTACAATCAATAATGAAATATATACATACTTACTACAGAAGCGAGCCGAATCATCAATTGCTCAGGCATCAAATATGCCCGATGGACGTTTGATAGACCCTGCCCGTTTATCCATGGCTGAACAAACAAAACCAAGAACAAGTTTGATTTTGCTGATATCAGGATTATTAGGATTGGTATTGCCCTTTATTTACATATTAATAAAGCGTAGTTTGTTTGATTATGTAGAAGAACGGAACGATCTTGAGAGTTTTCTGGATGTTTCAGTACTTGGAACAATACCCCATTCAGACCTGAAGTCAAATTTCATTATAAGAGATCACCCTAAATCATTTGTGGCAGAATCGTTCCGTTCGGTATGAACAAGTCTGAAATTTATGTTAGACCCTGATAAACCAAGTGTAATACTTGTAAGTTCTTCGGTTCCCGGTGAAGGTAAGACCTTTAATTCGGTAAATCTAGCACAGGTTATCGCTGCGACCAATAAAAAGACTTTGATAATAGGATTGGATTTAAGAAATCCGGGATTGTCGCATAATTTTTATCCTGAAAACACTTATGGTATTAGTACTTACCTTACCGGACAGTCCAATCTAGAAAAATCCATACAACACACCGAGGATCCGAATCTGGACATATTTACTTCGGGACCTGTACCACCTAATCCATCTGAGCTTGTAGGCAGCCAGAAAATGAAGGACTTGATTCAGCAATTGAGGGGAATTTATGATTTTATTGTTATAGATACTCCGCCAATCAACTTGACAACAGATGCCTTACAGGTTATTTCAGAAGTTGATGCATTTGTGTTTGTAGTACGATACAAATATACTAGGAAAGTATTTCTGGAACATTATAAATCACTTGACATAAAGAAAAAGATTATAAACTGTGGAATCGTGATTAATGACGTAAGAATGTCAAGGTTTAAAGGTTACGGATACACTTATGGTTATGGTTACGGCTATGGGGTAGCAGATGAACAGAAGACATTCTGGAGTAAATATATGAAGAAGATTACGGGAATAAATGGTAATAAAGAAACAAAAAGCAGCCTTTAAAGCTGCTTTTTTTTGTCGGGGTGAGAAGACTCGAACTTCCGGCCTCTACGTCCCGAACGTAGCACGCTACCAACTGCGCCACACCCCGAAATTCAATGCAAAAGTAAAAAAAATAATTACTAGCGCAAAATATAAATCTCTAATCCGTCAACTTTTTCTTTTTAAGAAGACCTCTATTAATAATTACTGCGATTACAGAGTCTCCGGTAATATTAACGGAAGTCTTTAACATATCAAGAGGTCTGTCAACAGCAAAAATCAATGCAAGACCTTCAACAGGAATGTGAACCGAAGACAGATCAACAACATTATCATTCCTTCACCCAGAACAGCTGCTGCTCCAATTGATGCTAATGTATCATAAACCTGCCAGGATTTTAATAGAAAGTGGTATTTTTTTACAGGATAATTTCATTTAAGTTGCTTTCCAAAATTCTTCTTTGGGTTGGTGTTCTTTTCTTAATAAATCATTTAGCTCTTTAACAGGATTAAATGTGATTAAAGGGACTTCCACAAATACGGTCAACCAATTTGCCATAGCTCCGTTCCATAATCCCGGATGTTCCAAAACTCTTATATTTTTGCCCAAATGTGTTTTTTCTGAAATAAAGCAGGCATTTTTATCCACAAAATTATTAAGATCAAATCTTTTCCCGTCAAGACTTTTTGTATAGCAAACCAAATCAACCGGATTGAAATGAGTGGCACTCATGAATTTATCCTTCTGATCAGCTAAAGAAAGGTTAACTTGAGCTTTTTCTACAATCTGAAGTGTAATGGTATTGTATGCATTCAGTACCCAGAAGGGTCCGCCTCCGGGTTCTCCTGTATTTTTAACCATCCCGCATACTCTGACAGGACGATTTATAAATCGCAATATTTCTTCACGTAAATTTTTTGTTTGTGAGAAGTCTGCCCCTAGTCTTTCCTCAAGATACTTCTTTGCATTGTCAATGTGTAGAGAAAATTCTTCCGAGGAAATATTTTTAAATATCTGCGTATTCTTTTGAATGATATCAATTAACATTCCTCCTAACAACTTTTTGTATGGTAGTGTATCTTCAAGATAGTCTCCATGTGTCAGATTATCAATATTTTTAATAAAAATAATGTCAGCATCAATTCTGTTGAGATTTTTTAACAAAGCACCGTGACCTCCCGGGCGTAAAAGCAAATTCCCTTCAGAGTCTCTTGCCGGACTCTCGTCATCATATAAAGCAAGTGTGTCGGTTGACTTTTCCTGAATTGAAAAATCTACATTAAGCTTTAATCCCGTTTTCTCTCTTATTTTAATCAGGTTATTTTCAAAATCTTCTTTAAACTCCGGTGATACAGTCAGATGGATATCAATTTTACCATTATCCTTGCACAATTTAGCTGCTTCATGAAGATGTTCTTCAAAAGCAGTTCTCGAGCCATTAGGATATTTGTGAAACTCAATAAGTCCTTTAGGAATTTCAGCATAGCCCAAACCAGAAAACAATATTTTTTCAGACAAATATTGATAATCTTTGTTTTGCTTTATTTGATTTTGTAGTGTTTCAAAAAATGCAAATTTCTGAAGCTGATTAAAACTTGAATGAACCGAATAAAAACCTCCTTCTACAAAATTATTTTCAGAAGCTTCCTGATTAAAAGAAATCAACCTTTTAAACATTCTTGTAGCAGCTCCTGATGCCGGAACAAATTTACAGATTTTGTGATTCAAATATTCCTTTTCAAAAGTATTTATAAAGTACTCCGTATCCTTAACAATCGTTATCCCTTTATCGGGTGTTGCAGGAGCTACCAGTAATAAATAACTGTCATTTTTTTGCAATAGTTCAATTTGTTCAGTTGCAGATATCTCGCTTATACCGTTTTCTTGTAATAATCTTAAATCCTTTTTAGTAAGCATAGTTTAACGTTTGTGCAAATTTAAGAAATTTTTGAAAACTCATTTACACAGTAATTAAGTGTATAATCGTATTCAGTAAAACATATATTTACTCATAATAAACATCGCCTCCGGTGCCTATTATCATTACAGAATCGGTGGATACTGCTGAAGATCCGAGAATACCTATTCCTTCCACTATATTTGTAAAAACTATTACAGGTTCGGAAAACGGATCCCCGCTTGCGTCCTGATGCTTACTAAACGAAACAAGGTATTTGTAATATTCTTGTGAAATAGAAAAAAGATCTATGTAAACTAAGTTGGTGTCACCGTAAAAACTATATTTATACACATTGAGTTTTAATGAATATTGATCTCCTGAAAATAATTCATCCGAAAAAACTACAGAATTATTATTATATACCTGAGCATCAATGATCATATCGTCAGACTCGAACCATACTATTTGATCGTCTTCTACTGTAACATTTCCCCCATAAGTTATGTTAACGACTATGGTGTCACCATTCTGCACAGTATCATAAACTATCATTTCAGGGTCCCAATATTCATAAATATATTTATTTCTCATTGAGATCATATAATAGTTTTTTTGTCCCGCAGGATCATTAATATTTATCGAAAAATTATAAATCTCATCACCCCATTCACTAAATGTTTTAATAGTATCAATACTATGAATTCCAACCGGATTAGGTATTTCAGTTAATCCATAAACATCGTCATACTTATCATGGGTGACTTCAACTTTATACTTTTTACCTATTATCGGTTTATAATTAATTGTGTAAAAACCCCTGCTTTCGTATGTGAGATTTCCTATAAAAACATCGTCTTCGAATAGCTTGACAACAGCATCTGACACAGCTTCAATTTCAGCATTATCCAATATATGTCTGCTTCTGGTAACATTTACTTTAATAGTAGAATCAGGATTAAGTTCGGCATTAACAACAAGACGTATCTTTGCATCATCAAGATCAATTTCTATAGTTTTTTCGCAGGAAATACCTAAAACTATCAAAAGTACAATTATTGAAATAACTATTGTTTGTTTCATAGTCTTAAAATTTGAATGAATATCTGACTGATGGAATAATGGGGAATAAGCTGATTTGCTTTAGCACTCTTTTATTGTTGTCATATCCGAAATATAAATAAAATGGATTTTGACGGCTGTATGCATTATATAATCCTACACTCCATGTACGTTCTCCCCATTTTTTATCTTTGTGAAAGTTTGCACTTAAATCCAAACGATGATATGCAGGCATTCGGTATGAATTTCTTCCATTATAAAATTCTATCTCAGGAACGTAACTGTAATATCCATCAGAATAAGGGTCATTATTGAAAATACTTTGATATCTTGCAACGCCTAATGTCACAGCATTACCGGTTCCATAAACCCATGTAAGTCCGAAGTCAATGTTATCGTTAAGCTCATAAATTGCAACGACAGAAATGTCATGCCGTCTGTCGTATTTGTATGGGAATGGTTCTCCAAAATTTATATTTTCGAATTTTCTCCACGACCATGAAAGTGTGTAACCAATCCAACCGGTTAATTTACCAAAGTTTTTTCGTAATAAAAATTCAGCCCCATATGCGTAACCATTCCCAGTTTCTAATTTTGACTCCCAGTTTTGTGAAAGTTGGAAAAAGCTTGCACCTTCTTTGTATTCTATCAGATTATCCATGGTTTTATAATATCCTTCAACAGTAATATCCCAATTGTTATTGATATTATATGCAAATCCTAATGCTGCCTGCTTTGAATTTTCTGGCAATATTGAATCCGTAGAAGGTAGCCAAAGGTCTGTTGGAAGGCCGATTGTTGAATTAGTTAAGAGATGTATATATTGATTCATGTGAGAATATGCTGCCTTTATTGACATTTTGTCATTGATAAGTATTCTTAAAGATGCTCTAGGTTGTAATGATTTATAAAACCTGTCTTTTACAATAAAACCCGAATAATGAGCCCCGAAATTGAGCTTTATAAGACCTGATATATCCCAGGAATCTTCTGCATACCCGTAAAATTCTGTTGCATAGATATTTTGATTCCCAAAGTTTTGTTCTATTTGTGCTCCACCTTCAGTTATTTGGTATGTAGATACACCTGGCTTAAATGTATGATAGAGATAATTTACACCAAATTTAATCGAGTGTTTAGGAGCAGGATTGTAATCAAAATCTAATGTTCCGCCTACATTTTCTATCCCTGAAATATAATCAAATAGAAAATCAGAAGTAACAGCCCCTCCTCGTTCCTGAATATATTGTTCTCTTGTGTCAAAAAGATAATTACTGTAAACAATCGTTGCATTTGCAAATAATTTATTTGTAAAAACATGATTCCATCTTAATGCTCCGGTTATATTACCCCATAACAAAGCAAATTTCATGTTTTCAACATTTGTTGTGTCATCATAAACATAACTATCTTCAGAGCTTGTATAAGCTTTATCTCTTCCAGCATAAAAGCTTAAATATAATCTATCTTTATCTGAGAACTTGTAATTCAATTTTGCATTTGCATCATAAAAATAATAACCGGCCCTGAATTTTCCGCCATTTCCTGCCGCATTGTTGATAGCTTGAATAATCGGTGCTGCAAGAACATCAATATATGTTCGTCTGCCTGAAATAATAAATGACGATTTGTCTTTTATTATTGGTCCCTCAAAAGTAAATTTCGATGAAACGTTTCCAATCGAACCTTCTCCATGGTATTCTTTCATGTTTCCTTCTTTCATGCGGATGTCAATAACAGATGATAATCTTCCACCATACCTTGCAGGGAATCCGCCCTTTATTAGTTTTACACTTGAGATGGCATCAGGGTTAAAAACAGAGAAAAATCCGAATAAATGAGAGGCATTATACACCGGCACGCCATCAAGCAATATAAGGTTTTGATCGGGCCCGCCACCCCGCACATATAAACCACTGGTGCCTTCACTTCCAGACTGAACGCCTGGCATTAACTGCAA
>ENA-UOWO01004810-UOWO01004810.1-activated-sludge-metagenome-genome-assembly--contig:-NODE-4810-length-14686-cov-6.315905_pt1 | contig 14686 bp, 8 predicted proteins | sample MGYA00238148_ERZ761564 | MGnify/ENA primary metagenome ERZ761564 (study PRJEB28885, sample SAMN05720194) | activated sludge metagenome | isolation source: Anaerobic digester | place: USA...
GGCGATCAGCCACATGATGAGGCCCACGTTCCGCCAGGCCAGCATTTGCTGCTGTTGGTTGAGGGCAAGCCCGATCCCTCCGCCGCCCACGAAGCCGACGATGGTGGCCATCCGCACGTTGATGTCCCAGCGGTAGATGGTGAAGGCCAGATAGGGCGCCAGGATCTGCGGCGAGACCGCGTAGCGCCAAACCTGCAGAGTCGAGGCGCCGGTAGCGCGGATGGCCTCCACGGGACCGGGATCGATGTTTTCGATCTGCTCGGAGTAAAGTTTGACCAGCGAGGCGATGGAATGTATCCACAACGCCAGCATCCCCGCAAAGGGCCCGATGCCCACCCACACGCAGAAAATGATCGCCCAGACGATCGCCTCAATAGAGCGGAAAACCGTGGAAATTGTGCGTATCGCCACATAGGCGACGCGGCCCGGGAGGGTTGAATACATCAGGTTTTTGGCGGCGAAAAAACTGAGCAGAAAGGCAAAGGGGATGGCGAAGACCGTGGCCAGTAAAGCCAGATAGATCGTCTCCATCAGCGCTGACAGCATCGGCACCAGTTGGTTCAGGTTGGGATTGAAGATGCCCTGGACGATGTTTTTGGCGTTGCCGGCCTGGGTCAGGAAGGCCAGCGGCTTCACTTCCACGATCACCCAGCCTACCACAAAACTGAGCAGGACCGCGACCAGGATCTCCTTCTTCCAGAAAGAGCCGTCATCATTGTTCTCTGGATCGGCAATCTTGGCTCCCAGGCTGTGTTTCACCGCGGCCAGTCCAGCTGCCGCAGTAGCTGAGGCGGACAGAATCAGCCATAAGGGTATCGCCATCTGGTATAAACGGTTGCCCAACCAGGCCAGGCTGCCCCAGATATAGAGCCAGAGCAGAAATTCGATCGCCAGCGCTTTCAGATACTTCATAGGCGGTACATTGTCTGCTCTGCGATATCGGTCAAGGAGTTTTTTGGTGTCTGGTAAGTTCGCATGGAATAATTGCCTTGACATATGCTGCACAACTTTTACTGTTTAATCAGCAGATGAGAATTGGTGTAATATCGGGTGAATCTATTTCTGGTGATTTACCCTAAGTTCATTTATGCAAAAGGATAGAGATTTCGCACGTTGAGAGAATAAAAAGCAGTACAAGGCATGAGATTATACAGTTTCTACCTAAGGTATGTAAGCCCCTTACGGAGCAACACAGTTATTTTCAGGTGGCTGTTTGGATTTTATCCTGCAAAGGCTCTTTGGGGTCAATACTGGGACTGGACAACCCTTGCCCTGCGCAGTGTGTTGCGCCGGTACCTGAAACCAGACATGGCGCTGTTGGATATGGGCTGTGGACCGTATGCGGTGCTGTCGCGCTTTGCACACAGAAAACTAAACTGCAGCGCAATCACCGGAGCTGACCATTGCCAGGAACTGATCGATTACGCGAGGCAGACCGATCCTGAGAGCGGAATCGCCTACGTATGCAGTGACCTGTTTGACAGCATAAGCGGGCGTTTTGCGCTGATCGTTTTCAATGCCCCCTACATAGAGGCAGGCAGGGGCGAACAAAAGGGATTATTTCCCACTTCACTAACTCGCAAGCGCTTTTGCGGAGGAAAGGAAGGCGTCCAAACCATAGCACGCTTTTTGCAGGATGCCCCTAGTTATCTGCAGCCGGGAGGAAAAGTGCTGCTGGGAGTAAATCACTACCACATCGGCAGGGAAGCGGTGCGGAGCGAGATTTTCAGATCAGGGTTGAGAACCGTGGCGACCCTCACCAATCCTCTTACGAAGGCCTGTGTATATGTCCTGATGGAGAAAGGCAATGCAGAGATGTGAAAGGTGCCTGATGCCCGACAATCTCCCGGGCAGCGATTTTGATGCCGGTAATGTTTGCTCTTGGTGCCGGATCGATTATCCGCCCTACGAGGCCAAAGGTGAAAGCGTCTTGGCAGCCAGATTCCGGGGTTTGGGCGATCGTGCAGGCAAGGCGGATTGTCTGGTGGGTTTGAGTGGCGGCAAGGACAGCACTTATGCACTGTATCGCCTGGTAAAACACTATCGCCTGAAAGCCGAGGCTTTTATCTACACACACGGAGGCAGCAAGGATTTTTCCCTACGCAATGCCAGGACCAGCTGTGAGAAATTGGATGTTCAGTTACATCAAGTGTCTTTACCCGGGGATAAACACAAGAAAGCATTTCTGCATTACTTCCGGGCCTGGCTGGCTCATCCCAATGCCATTTCTGCAGGCATGACCTGCGTGGCCTGCAAACACCTGCATATACTTGGTTCGCAGATCGCAGCCAAGCGCAGGATCCCTTATGTGGTGTGGTCTTCCACCCCGTTGGAGTATTCCCCTTTCCTGGCCATTAAATACACGGGCGATAAGCAGAATCCCTATAAAAGGGAAGGCATGCTCCGCAGCGCAATGCAGATGGGCAAGGAAGTAATTCGCTCACCCAGATTTGCCCAAGGCCTGCTCGCTGAACCCCATACCAGCATTTTGGGCTGCCTGGCAGTGTTCCCCAGTTCTGCATATCTCAGATTCAAATTTCCAAGCGTAACCCCCCTCATGTTTTACTCCTACGAAAAATGGGATCCCCAACTGATTCTGGAAACAATCAAAGCAGAATTGGACTGGAAGCTCCCGTCTGAGATCAAAGAGGATTGGCACACGGATTGCGTATTCAACGTTTTCAAGGAGTATATGTTTCAGAAAATGTTCGGTGTATCCTACACGGATGCGCATCTCAGCAACCAGATCCGCAAAGGCTATCTGACCCGCGCCGAAGCAAGGCAAAAGTTGCTGGAGAGCAAGCAATTCTACGCTGCTTCGCTCTTACCGGCACTGAAGTATCTGGGAGCAGAGGATCTGATTTCGCAAATAGATCCGGGATGTTTCGAGGTGGAGTCCTAAAGATGGTGATCCTGGGGTTAAACGCCTTTGGGCAAAATCCCTCAGCTTGCCTGGCAGTGGATGGAAAACTGCGGGCGTTTTCGCATGAGGAGCGCTTTAACCGCCTCAAAGGTTCGCATGGCTTGTTCCCCTCGCAGGCTACTTCCTGGTGCCTGGCATCACAGGGATTTAATATCGGCGAGGTGGACAAGATCGCGATCAACTGGGATTGCCACAAGTACCCATTTACCGCGCTGCGTAACCTTGCTTCCGTGGCGTTGAAGGGCACTTTGGGCAGAAAACGGGATCGCAGAGTTGGCTCAGCCGGCGATGGGCTGGGTGGAGTAGTAAACTATTTGAACCTATACCGTCCGGCCAACTATCAAAGCATGATTTATGCTGCCTTGCGGGAAAGCGGTTTCCGGGGCCATCTTCCTGAGTTGGTATACGTCAATCACCACCTCAGCCATGCCTATCAAGCTTATTATCAGTCAGGTTTTGACGATGCCCTGGTATTGGTGGCTGATGGGCATGGCGAAGACACCTGTGTTTCTGGATATTCAGTCCGTGGGGGTAAGTTCTCCAGGATCCTGCATTACCCCGTTCCTTACTCCCTGGGCTGGTTCTATGGCGGCTTCACGGCTTATCTGGGCTTTCATGCCAATCGCGACGAAGGAAAATTGATGGGCCTGGCTGCGTATGGTGAGGAAGGCAAAGCCGATAATCCCTGGTTGCAGCGCCTGGACAGAATCCTGAAAGTTAATGGCGATGGGTTTGATCTGGATCCCTATTTTTTCAAACTGGGCGGCAATTATCATCACAGCCGCTATACCGACGCATTGGTCAAATTCATTACCGGTTATGACCCGACCTTGCGTCCAGTTGGAGTAGGCGAAAAGGCACAAGTTGGGGGACAGGAAACAAACAGATATCTCCTGCCCCAGTACATAGATCTGGCCTTCGCCGTGCAAACCCGCCTGGAAGATGCCCTGCTGGCGGTGGTTAAAAACATGCTGAGCCAAACCAGTTTGAACAGGATTTGCCTGGCAGGGGGAGTATTTATGAACTGCAAGGCGAACCACGCCATTGCCCAATTGCCGGAGATCGAGGATGCCTTTATCCATCCAGCGGCTTCTGATGACGGATCTGCCATCGGTGCCGCCTACTGGGTTTCCAGACAGTTGGGAGCAGATACCAGGGATCCTTTGAGGCATGTTCAATACGGCGCTGCCTTTAGCAATGAAGCTATGCAAAAGGCGCTTGATGTTTGCGGCGTCGAGTATCACGCCCTGGAGGATACAGCCGCAACGACTGCCAAGCTGCTGACGCAGGGAAAGATCATTGGCTGGTTTCAAGGTGGCGCAGAAATGGGGGCCAGGGCTTTGGGAGGCCGCAGCATCATAGCATGTCCCGATAGAACAGCTGTCAAGCAAGTAGTAAATTCCAGAATCAAATTCCGTGAGAGTTGGCGTCCCTATTGCCCTTCGTTACCCAGGGAAAACCAGAAGGAATATCTGCAGGGCAGCATTCCCCTGCCTTTTATGATAAGGGCTGAAAAGGCTACGGAACTCCTGGCCAGGCAGGCTCCGGCCACAGTGCACGTGGATAACACGGTGAGACCGCAAACTGTTGATCAGGGGGTTCTTCCTTTATGGCATCATCTAATCTGTGAAACTGGTAAGCTAACTGGTGTTCCGGTTTTGCTGAATACTTCTTTCAATGTAAGAGGGGAACCCATGGTAAATTCACCCTTTGATGCCATCCGGACCTTCTTTTCCACAGGACTCGATGCCCTGGTCATGGGCGATTTCCTGGTCCTGAAAAAGGGGTGAAGGATCAACTGATTGAGAATGTTGAATCTGGCGCAATGCAGAGGATCACGTCTGTGTCAGTTGTGTTTACGTAAGGACATCTCTTGCAGAAAATATTGAACTGCCTGCAGGCGTCGGACCGACCGCGTGAACAGAATATCCCTGATCCTGTCTGTCAAGGTTCAACGCTCTGCGATCATATACATATCAGTGTGGATTTTGATTGGATCCCGGGATCGGATAAGAGCGTACCGAAGTTATTCGATCTGTTCAAAAGATACGGCTGTAAACCCAGTTTGTTCTTTACTGGTGGTTTTGCCAGGGCGTATCCAGAGATTGTACAAGAGGCCTTGCGCTGTGGCTATGAGATTGGCACCCATGGCCTCAACCATGGTTGGGACGGAAATGAGAATTTTGGGATGGATACTCCTTATGAGGTTCAGCACGTGTTGATCGCCAAAAGCACTGAGGCCATTCTCAGGATCACTTCCACTCAGCCGATATTTTTCCGCGCACCGCTGCTAAAGATATCTCCCCCGACCTATGAGATCCTGGCTAAACACGGTTATTTGGTGGATTCTTCAGTCCCTGCCCGGCGTTATGATTTTGGCGCGGGCAGCGTAAGCAACTTGAAGTCATTCATGAAACCGACCAAGCCTTACTATGTTTCAACCAGATATGGAAACATGTTGGAAATTCCTCCCAGTGCCTGCATCCTGCCGCTGAACATGAGGATGTTGAGAACTTTCCCCTTCACTTTCGTGTATTGCTTCAGCGCCTTGTTGGCTAGAATCCACCATCCACTGGTTTTCTATCTGCATCCTGCGGAGTATGTCCCTACTCAAGATATGAAGATCCCCCAAGGTTTTTACAAGGGTTTTTATGATAATTGCGGACCACACAACTTTACCGTATTGGAGAGGTTTCTGACGCTTCTGCAAGCCTGGGGGCTGCGCTCGGAATTCATGGCCAGGACATTGACTTTGGCTCAAGGCAATCCGGAAACTGCGTAGTCTGCTGCCAGCCGGGCTGACGGAATGATCTCTTGGAAGTGTGCCAAGCCGTAATTCCGGCCGGTTTGTTTCTTAATTTGCTTGACACAGTCCGCAATTGGCGATTTTGGGTTATTTTTATAGCGAATAATTAGTCCTGAACCCGCTTTGAGGGCGGAGAAAGAGGAAGATCATGGAGATCAGTAAAACCTACGAAGCAAAGCAGATCGAACATAAATGGTATAAGTTCTGGGAACAGGGCGGCCATTTCAAGCCACTGGGCGACCAGGGCCGGAAACCTTTTACGATTCTGATCCCGCCGCCCAACGTCACCGGCATCCTGCATATGGGCCACGTGCTCAACAACACCCTGCAGGACGTGGTGGTTCGCTATCACCGCATGTTGGGCGAATCGACGCTCTGGCTGCCCGGAGTCGATCACGCGGGCATTGCCACGCAAAACGTGGTGGAAAAGGAAATCGCCAAAGATGGCCTGACCCGCCATGACATCGGCCGCGAAAAACTGGTGGAACTGATCTGGAAGTGGAAGAACGAAAAGGGCGACCGCATCATCGACCAACTCAAGCTCCTTGGCTCTTCCTGCGATTGGGACCGCCTGCGTTTCACGATGGACGAAATGCTGTCCCGGGCCGTGAAAGAAGTGTTCGTCCGCCTCTACGAAGAAGGCCTGATCTACAAAGGAAAATACATCATCAACTGGTGTCCGCGTTGCGTGACAGCGCTGGCCAACGACGAAGTCGAGCACGCCGACGAAGCCGGCCAGCTCTGGTACATCCGTTATCCTTTCAGCGACGGCAGCGGCCATCTGGTGGTCGCCACCACGCGGCCGGAAACGATGTTGGGCGATACCGCCGTGGCCGTGAATCCCAAGGACGAACGCTTCCAAGACATCATTGGCAAGGAGATCGACCTGCCCCTGACCGGCAGAAAAATTCAGGTTTTGGCTGACGAATACGTGGAGATGGAATTCGGCACCGGCTGCGTGAAAGTCACGCCTGCCCACGATCCCAACGACTTTGAGATCGGACGCCGCCACAACCTGCCCCAACTGTTGGTGATCGACGAGCATGGCATCATGAATGCCGCCGCCGGACCGGATTTTGAGGGCATGGAACGCTACGCCTGCCGCGAAAAAGTGGTAAAGATGCTCACCGGGCAGGGCCTTCTGGAAAAGACAGAAAAACACGAACACGCCGTGGGCCATTGCTATCGCTGCGACACCGTGATCGAACCCTATCTTTCGGACCAATGGTTCGTGAGTATGAAACCCCTTTCCACCCGCGCCATCGAAGTGGTGGAAAGCGGCGAGGTGCGCTTCCAGCCTGAGCGCTGGACCAAGGTTTACATGCACTGGATGAACAACATCCGCGATTGGTGCATCTCGCGCCAGATCTGGTGGGGCCACCGCATTCCGGCCTATTACTGCGATGCCTGCGGCAAAATGCTCGTGGCCAAGGATCTTCCGCGCAGCTGCCCGGATTGCGGAAAATCTTCGTTCCATCAGGACGAAGACGTCCTCGACACCTGGTTTTCCAGCTGGCTCTGGCCGTTCTCGACCCTCGGCTGGCCGGACGAAACGGATGACTTGCAGCGATTTTTGCCCACCAGCGTGCTCATCACGGCGCCCGAGATCATCTATCTCTGGGTGGCGCGCATGATCATGAGCACCCTGCATTTCAAGGACAAGATACCCTTTGGCACGGTTTTACTGCACGGCACGGTGCGCGACGAACTGGGCCGCAAAATGAGCAAGTCGCTGGGCAATTCACCCGATCCGATCGACATCATCGACCGCGTGGGAGCGGACGCGCTGCGCTTTTCCATGGTTTTCGGAACCCCCAAGGGCGCCGATGTCATTTATACCGACGCCATTTTGGAAACCGGGCGCAACTTCGCCAACAAGATCTGGAACGCCTATCGCTTCATCATGATGAACGTCACTGAAGGCGAAAAACTCCCGTCCCCAAAGGGTTTGCAGCTCGAGCTTGCGGATCGCTGGATCTATTCGCGGTTCAATGAAACCGCCCGCGAAGCCGCCGGGCATTATCAAAACCTGCGGCTCAACGACGCCGGCCAATGCATTTTCCAGTTCCTCTGGGACGAATTCTGTTCCTGGTATATAGAGCTATCTAAAGACCGCCTCAATTCCGAGGATCCGGCCTCTCGCGGCACTGCGCTCTACATCCTGCTGGATGTGATGCAAGCTGCGATGCGCCTGCTGCATCCGATCATGCCTTTCATCACCGAAGAGATCTGGCAAAGCATCAAAACCGTTTTTCCAATGCCTGAAGAAGCCCTGATCTCGGCAGCTTTCCCGGCTTGCGATCCCACCCGTATTGATCCGGACATCGCGGACGACATGGCCTTCATGCAGGAAGCCATTTCCGCGGTCCGCAACCTGCGCAAGCAGATCAACCTCAATCCCGGCGCGCGGATAAAACTTGCCATCCGTATCGCGGAAGAGCGTCAGAAGGATTTGTTTTCCAACTACGCGTCCTATTTCGGCAAACTGGCCAAGGCGGATGATCTCGAAGTGGCCACGGACCTGGCCAAACCGCCGGCGTCGATTGCCGCCGTGGTGCGCAACATCGAGATATTCCTCCCGCTGAAAGGACTGATCGATCTCGATGCCGAGCGCCAGCGCCTGGGCAAACAGATCGAAAAGTTGGAAAAGGAACTGGCAGTCGCGGAAGCCAAACTGCGCAACCGGAACTTTGTGGACAACGCCAAGCCCGAGGTGGTGGAAAACGAGCGCCAGCGCGCCGCTGAGGCCAGCACAAAACTGTCCTTGACAAAAGAGCTGCTCGCAGATTTGAAGTAACCAGTCTGCGCGGCAGCCAGGCGAAAGTTCAGAGAGCCGCCACATCATCTTTCTCTCTGCTCTTATACAATTTGCTCTTGAAAAGTGGGGCTATAGCTCAGCTGGGAGAGCGGAACGTTCGCAATGTTCAGGCCAGGGGTTCGAATCCCCTTAGCTCCACCACTTTTCCTATCGCACTCTTAACATTCTTTGGGTTGGGGCAACACCGTTAATCAAGTCTGTACCTCCCTTCCTGGCCTTTGTCATAAGCGTTTCTCCAATCTCTTTTTCCAGTTGTTCCCGTAACGCTGTTTTTTCTTGACAGATTTGTCCGGATCGCTAATTAAAGCCAATATTTGAGCCTGTATCCCGGCCAGGATTTTGGGACGCGTTCTCTGCCATCTGGGGCAAAGGAGTATTGGTCATGAAAAACATGTTGTTTACTGGCTTGTTTCTTCTTTTGGCAATTGTTTTGAGTGCTCAGAACGGCCCTCAATGGCTCTGGGCCGATCAAGCGGGTAGCACTGGCTACGATTACGGTTACGCGATCGACACAAACGGCAACGGAACCTGTTATGTGGCGGGGTGGTTCTCCGGGACAGCTAATTTTGGGGGATTTTCCCTCACCAGTGTCGGAGGGGATGACGTGTTCGTCGGAAAACTGGACAGCGACGGACAATGGCTCTGGGTCGTCCGCGGCGGAGGCATCTATTCCGATTCCGCTTGCGGGATCAGCGTCGCGCCCGACGGTTCATGTTTTGTCTCCGGCAATTTTTCCGATGTCGGCACCTTTGGAACTTCAGTTCTGACCAGCGTGGGGCAACAAGATGTCTTTGTCGCGAAAATCAGTTCCGATGGCGCTTGGCTGTGGGCCAAACGGACCGGCGGTGCCCAAGCCGACACCGGATTTGACGTGGCTTCCGATGCGAACGGCAACTGCTATGTGACAGGCGAATTCTGGAATACCGCGGATTTTGGCGCCACGTCCCTAACTGCCTTTGGGCAGACAGACGCCTTCATCGCCAAGTTGGACGGGGAGGGCAACTGGCTTTGGGCCAGACAGGCGGGTGGCACTGAATATGAAAGAAGCTACGGCATCGCATCGGACAGCGCCGGCAATTGCTATGTGATCGGCTATTTTGCGGGCACGGGAGCATTCGGGGCCACGCAACTCAGTTCAGTCGGGATGAGCGACGTGTATGTTGTCAAATTGGATCCGGACGGAACTTGGCTCTGGGCGACGCGGGGCGGGGGAACCGCATCCGAGCAGGGTTGCGACATCTGTGTTGATTCCGCTGGAAATGCCTATGTCGCCGGCCTCTTCAACGGCAGCGCTGATTGTGGCGGCCATGTGATTATCAGTTCTGGAAATTGCGATGCCTTTGCCGCCAAACTGGATACTGGCGGAAACTGGCTCTGGGCCGATGGCGCAGGCGGAACGGGCTTTGACATGGGCTATGGAATCAGCTGCGATGCCGCGGGAAACTCCTACACGACCGGAAAGTTCGAAGCATCGGCCTTATTCGGCACCGAAACGCTGACCAGCAGCGGCGGCAGCGATATTTTCATCTGTAAGTTGGATCCCTCGGGCAGCGCATTGGGCGCCGTACGCGGTGGGGGAACCCATACGGACGAAGGCGAGGGCATTTGCTGCGACGCTGGCGGAAATTGCTACGCGACCGGCTATTTCGGGATTGCCGGCGACTTTGGGCCTTTCAACCTCACCAGCTTTGGCGGGGACGACATTTACGTCGCCAAAATATCCAGCGGGCCCGTGGAGGCAGAGGACAACCTTGCACCCGGCCTGGCCGGACTTTCATTTCTTTACGACGCTTGGCCGGATCCCTTGCCGGCCGGCGGGACAGCCTTCATCAAAGTCAAACTTGCCAACCGGGAGCATGGGGCGCTGCGGATCTTCAACCTGCGCGGCGAACTTATCAGAACCTATCCGCTGGAGCCCGGGATTCAGCAACTCAGTTTTGACAACTGCGGCCTGCCTTCCGGGCTGTATTTTTACCAGTTGAAAACCAACACCGCGGATATAGTGAAAAAACTGGCACTGGTGAAATAAGCGCAAGCGTCTTTAGAGATCTGTTTTATTTTCAGTCAGAGAGGACTGGCCAGTATAAAATTCCAGCCTGAAAATTCTCAGGCGGTCCTGGACACATTATGCGGTCCCGGAAGAATTAGCGCAACAGCAGAACCTTGGCGCTCCGGCTTATCCTTCCGGTGTGGACTTCGATGATGTAGATCCCGGCTGCCACCTGATCACCTTTTTCGTCGCGTCCGTCCCATGTGATCTGACTTTCCCCCTTAGAAGTCCCGGAGACCTTTATTGACTGCACTTTCTGGCCGCGTAGATTGTAGATGCTGACGGTGGCCGGAGCCGGTGTTATGCCACTTCGGATGATGATATTCGTACACGAGGAAAAGGGATTGGGGCTGCTGGAGACACTTAATGCGGCAGGAGGCAAAACCCCATCCTGATTGGCAACTCCGGGATATAACACGGGCAGATACTGCGAGAGGAAGGCCCGTACCTCGTCCTGCAGCATGAAATAGAGCGGAAAACCAAGCAGGGCCAGCGTTCCGCTGTACTCGGATGTTATCGCGATCGGCTCGCCGTCGTTGGTGCCACCGTTCACGATCTCCGCGGAGTACAAAACGTCCGCGGCGCCGGGGAATACGTAGGTATAAGGCAGCATGCCGTTCCAGGGGGCGACCAGCTTGTTGGGATCGGGATGCAGATCCGGATATATGTCCGATTGCGCGGAGACCAGCACCGCGGAGTTATTAAGCGCTGGCGTGATCCCGGGCAAAAACTTGTTCAGGAAGGCGGCGTCGAACTGGCTGGGGTACTTCCATCCGGAGATGAGGAGTTTTCCGCCGCTCAGCACGTAACTGCCCAGCATGTTCAAGTTGTTGATCATTTGCATATCGGTGAAATCATCGCAGTGCCACAACACCAGCGGATGGTGGCTCAGGTCACTCAGCGCGAGGGTTCCCTGCGTGTCCAGATCCCAAACGCTGTGGTTAAAATCCTGCAAAACATAGGAGTAGAAATCGTCCACCATCGCGTCAGTCGGCGAGATCGAGGTTCCCGTCCCATTGCGGGTTTCGTCCACCACGAGGAAGCCCTGGTCAAAGGGAAAATCGATCGGAGTGGCTTCCAACGCGTTCGAGGGCAGGGAAAAGAAACCCTCCGTATCCACGGCTACCACGTAATATTGATAGGTGTGCCCGTTGGTGACGCTGTCATCGGTGTAGGCCAAGCCGGAAACGGGAATTGGCGTGATACAGAACCACTGCCCCGCAGGCATTTCACGCCGGTAGACCTGATAGCCTGAAAGCGGCAGATCCGCGTCGAAGGCAAACCAGGAAAGATCCACCGCCCCGTCGTAGGCCAGGCAACTGGCAAGTTGCAGCGTGTTTTTCGTTAGTTGACGCGTCAGCACCCAGTGGTCGGGATCGATCTGGATGCCGGCGATATCGTCGTCCATTCCGATGATAAAGTAGTTCGCATAGCCTTGCGGCGTGGCGTGCACCACCACAGAGTCCGCCACCGCGGAGCCTGGGATACGCAAGGGAATTTCCAGGTCGAAGAGCGTGGCGGTGGGGCTGCTGGTAGTCCCGATGACCTTGGCGGTGCCCAGGCCGTCCTGCATAATGGTCAGGTTGGCGTTGGGGATGCCGGGCGAGTAGATCCATTGCTGGAAAAACTGCGTCAGATCCTGTCCCGATGCGGTTTCTGCCAGGTCGATGAATTCCGCCGTGTTGATATTGGAATTGGGAAAGGAGGTCAGGATGGAGCGGATGAATTGAAAGAACGCGGCGTTGCCGATCTTCAGGCGCAGCATATGAAGCACGGATGCGCTCTTTTCATAGGTCGGCGGGGCAAACATCATGTTGTATTCCGGATCGAAGATCGTGTGCGGCCCGTTCGAATTTTCCCAACTGATGTAGTATTGCTGGATCTCGTCGCGCAGGTAGTCGCAGCCGGCCTGCCAGCCGTGGTGGTGGGCTTCCCAGAGAAATTCGGAATAGGTGGCGAAACTCTCTTTCAGCCAGACTTCGCGCATGGTGATCGGAGTCACGTAATTGCCGTACCATTGGTGCGTGAGTTCGTGCGCCACGATGGATTCGTAGCTCTGGTTGCCGGTGAGGTAGGCGGCGCCGAAAGTGGTCATCGTCTGGTGTTCCATCGCGGCGTAGGTGGCCATGTTAACCACGGCGTGGCCGTATTTTTCAAAGGGATAGGGCCCGTAGGTATTGGAAAAGAAAGTCAGCATTTCCGGAAGGTTGGCAAAATCCACTTGCGCGTTGTTAAGTTGGCTGGGCAGCACAAAGTTCTGGATGGGAGTGATGGACGAGGTTTGCAAAAATTCCGTGTAGGGCCCGGCGGCGAATCCCATTACGTATGTCGCCACAGGTGATGAACATATCCAGTGATGCGTCCGTGTGCCGTCGCCGTTGTTTTCAATGGCGTCGCGCAGGCCGTTCGCCGCCACCAGCCAGTCGCTGCGCACGGTGATATACCAGTCCACCAGAGCTTTGTCCCAGGGATGGTCGTAGCTGGGCCACCAGTATCGGCCGGCGTCGGGGTTGGAAAGTGTGTAAACCGCGGTGGGTGTGAACAGCATGCCGATATTGTAGGGCGCGGGACTTTGGGAGGGAACCCCTCCGTAAACCACCGTGGTGGTGAAATGCTGGCCCTGCGAAAAATTCAGGGGGATGTGGACGATGCCGTTCTGATGCGTGAAAGGGCTTACTATGCCATTGACCGAGACGCTTGTGACCTGCAGATTGGCGCCTTCCAGCTCGTATTCCATCGAGGTGAGATCTTCTTCGGCGGTGACCATTGCCGAAACGTTTCCGTTGATCACGTGCGTCTGCTCATTGATGCGCAGGTTGATGACATAGTGCGTGATGTCAAATCCGGTGAGCGAATCCGCCCTTTCGATCTCCCGCGTGCTTGGTTCCAAACTCCAAAAGGGCTCGGTCGCGTTCAGCGGCAGCGCGGAAAAAAGCAACGCGGCAGTCAGTGACAAAACCGCAAAAAAGCAGTGGCGTCTGTTCATCTTCACCTCCTCCGGCCGGACCGGAGCTTGAATCGCTTCATCCACCCTTGCCAGAGCGTATTCTTTTGTCAATTCATTTATCGTGTTGGGGACTTTGCCGCCAAGCCGCTTGACAGATTGCGCCGCCGCCGTAAGCTGCGTTTTTAAGAATTGAATCCGACAGCGAGGAAAAATGGACAGACCGATCATCGGGATCAGCATGAATTTTATGCATTTGGGCCAGTACCACCAGTTCCACATCCGCGATAAATACATCGACGCGCTTTACAACAACGGCGCGCTGCCTTTTCTGATTCCCTGCCTGGAAGACAAAGCCTGTTTGCGCGAGTATCTTTCCCGGGTTGGCGCGCTGGTCATCATCGGCGGCCTGGATTACCCGCCCGGACTTTACGGAGAGGCCTTGCATCCCAAAACCGAACTGGCGCACGACCGCCGCGTCCGATCCGATTTCATCCTGCTGGAAACGGCGCTGGAAGAGCAAAAACCGCTGTTGGGGATCTGCGCCGGGATGCAGCTGATGAACATCTATTTTGGCGGGAAACTGATCCAGCACATCGAAAATTTGGACGCCCATTTCGGCGAAAAGTACCATCCAGTAAGGATTCTGGGCGGTCGCTGGCTGCCCCGGATCTTTGGCAAGGACGAGATAACAGTCAACTCCAACCACCACCAGGGCGTCGATCCCCAGCACATCGGCCAGGGTCTGCAAGTGGTCGCAAAAGCTGAGGACGGCATGGTCGAAGCGCTGGAATACGAAGCTCCGCAAATGGTTTTGGGCATCCAGTGGCATCCGGAACGCATAATTGATCCGGAAGTCAGCCGCCCGATTTTTCAATTTTTGAATGAGTTGGCAGCAGGCAAAAAAGGCTGATCCAGCAATTCTTCTGAGATTGTAAGCCGCGGTCACCAACTAAAATCCTTTATTCCCGGGTGCCAATACGTTCAGGGATACCTGGCCAGACACCTTTTCGCCACAGTAGGCAATGACGCCCCAAATCGTTTTCCCGTCTGCATTTTTGCCGTTACAGCCGGATCCGGATCCCACTTTGCTGTCAAGTCCTGCTATAGTTGACACTCCTTTTTGTTGTTCAGCCAAACAGCCC
>ENA-UOWO01004812-UOWO01004812.1-activated-sludge-metagenome-genome-assembly--contig:-NODE-4812-length-14684-cov-9.379794_pt1 | contig 14684 bp, 12 predicted proteins | sample MGYA00238148_ERZ761564 | MGnify/ENA primary metagenome ERZ761564 (study PRJEB28885, sample SAMN05720194) | activated sludge metagenome | isolation source: Anaerobic digester | place: USA...
CTGTCAAATCCGAGTTGTCCAGCAACCGGGCATCTTCTGCTGGCCTGAGAGGGGCTGTGATTCGGGATGAATCCCGGGCATCACGGGCCTCGAGGTCGGCGCGAAGAGACGAGAGTGTAACCGAAATTCCCTTTGAAATCAACTGTTTATGACGCCGTTCTGCCCGCCGCACGGCGCTGGCTGTCAAATAAACCTTCAGCGGGGAATTGGGGAATATCACCGTACCCATATCGCGACCATCGGCCACCAGGCCTGGAAGCCGGCGGAAACTGTGTTGCAGGTCGATAAGCGCCATGCGAACCTGGGGCAGGGTGGATACTTTCGATGCGTTCATGCCCGCCTCTTCGGTGCGTATCGCGTCGCTGACGTCTACACCATTAACCCGCGCCCGCCCATCGATGAACTGGATAGACAGTTCTTTCACCATGTCGGCAATAGCCTGCGCGTGATCAGCATCCAGCGCCAAACCTGCCTCGCCCGCGGCTTTGGCTGTGATGCGGTAAAGCGAGCCAGAATCTAGAAAGTGATAACCCAGCCGTTTGGCCAATACCGCCGCCAGAGTGCCCTTACCCGACGCTGTGGGGCCGTCCACGCAGATCACTGGAATGGCGCCAACAGGGGTTTTTACCACCGAGAACAGCGCCTCGAAGTAGTCCGGGAAGGTCTTGGAGACACATTGGGGGTCCTGAATACGAACCGGCAGCCCAGCTGGGTTAAACGCGGCCAGTGAGAAACACATGGCCACCCGATGATCGTCATAGGTGTGGACACTGGCTGCCCGCCATTGATGAAGGGATGCGGGTGGCGTAACGCGAATGTAGTCCTGGCCTTCCTCCACTACAGCGCCAAATTTGCGCAGCTCGGTGGCCATGGCGGCGATGCGATCAGTTTCTTTCACTCGCCAGCTGGCGATGTTGCGCAGCGTCGTGGTTCCATCGGCATACAGTGCCATGACGGCCAGCGTCATCGCTGCATCGGGGATATGGTTGCAGTCCAGATCGATGGCTTTCAGTGGCCAGGTTCCGCGCCGGACGTGCAGCCAGTTGGGGCCGCTGTCAATCTGCGCCCCCATCATCTGTGCGGCTTCCATGAAACGAATGTCGCCCTGAATCGAATCTGCCCCTACCCCTTCAATTCGGATGCCATTTTGACCCTCAGAGCCCGTCGATATTGCGCCAAGCGCTATGAAATAGCTAGCGGATGAGGCATCCGCCTCGACATGAATCTGGCCGGGTGACTGGAACTGGCAGCCGGCGGGGATGGTGAACCGCTGCCAACCGTCCCTCACCACGGCAATGCCAAAGCGCGCAAGCAAGTTCAGTGTGATTTCAATGTAGGGGCGCGAGATCAGCTCGCCGACCACCTCGATCACAATGTCTTTTTTCGCGACCAGCGGTAGAGCCATCAGCAGGGCGGTCAGGAACTGGCTGGAAACATCACCACGCACTTTCACCGGCCCATCCAGCTTCAACATGGGTCCGCCAATGCGCATCGGCGGGAAACCGTCCACGCCGAGGTACGTGATGGCGCAGCCCAGTTGGCGCAGCGCGTCCACCAGGTCACCGATGGGTCGTTCGTGCATGCGCGGTACGCCGTGCAACTTGAAGTCGCCACCCAGAACCGCCAGTGTGGCCGTCAGAGGCCGGATCGCCGTGCCCGCATTACCCATGAACAGGTCAGCCTGTTTGTTGGGCAGCTGGCCGTCCAGCCCGTCGATGGCTATCGTGGTGCCGGATTGCCGCACGCCGCAGCCGAGCTGGCGCAGGGCGTCTAGCATCACGCGGGTGTCGTCCGAATCAAGCAGGTCGTGCAGTGTCGTTGTGCCGCGACTCAAAGCCGCGAGCAGCAACAACCGGTTTGAAATGCTTTTGGAACCTGGCAGCACCACCGTGCCCCCCGCGCTGGCCAGTGGCGGAATGTCAAGAAACTCGGTTGCGAACATTACTTTTGGTTTTTAGACATCGTCCAGTTTGCGCGGGTGAGGCTGGCCTGATCGATCAAGCCTTCCAGCGCCTCGGCGTTTCCACTGGAAATCATCAATTCCAACGCCTGCAAGCTGCGTTGAAATATTTTGGCCTGCGCCAACAGTTCTTCACGGTTGGAGATCATGATGTCTCGCCAAACTTGGGCGTCACTTGCGGCAATGCGGGTGAAATCGCGAAAACCTGGACCGGCCAGAGACAGATAGTCCTTGCCGTTGGGTTGTCCCGCGATGGCATTCATCAGTGCAAAAGAAATCAGGTGTGGCAAGTGGCTGACAGCTGCAAAAGCCGCGTCATGTGCCTCCGGCGTCATGGTTACTACGCGGCAACCCAGCCCTGACCAGACATCGACTGCCATTTGTACCTGCGCGGGCAGGGTGCGTTCAATGGGTGTGAGGATGACCTGTTTGCCGTTGTACAGATCGGCATCGGCATGTTCGACGCCGGACACCTCACGGCCTGCAATCGGGTGAGCGGGCACAAAGGAACCGACGTGCTCGCGCAACGCCCGTCTGCCTGCATCGATAACGTCGCGCTTGGTCGAACCCACATCCATGATCAGCATTTTGGGTGTCACCAAATGGCGGATGGCTTTGAAAGTAGCCTCCGTTGCTGCCACTGGCACGGCAATCAGCACAATATCAGCGCCGGATACGGCCAGCAGGGCTGAGGGTGCTTCCACATCAATCACGCCCATCAGGCGCGCGCGTTCAGTGGTGGAGGGGGACTTGCTGTAGCCCACCACCCGCTTGACCAGTCCCGCGCGCTTGAGGGCCAGTGCAAACGAACCGCCCATCAGGCCGCAACCAATCAGCCCGAGTTGTTCAAACATGCTGTTTCCTTGTTGTATCGAGTTGCATCAGTTGCCCACCGGGTAGGTTCCCAGCACTTTATAGAACGCACACAGACCCTGCAATTCCTTCAGGGCGCTGGCTACATTTGGCTGGGACGGATGTCCCTGGATGTCGATGTAAAAGTAATACTCCCATTGTCCAGTGCGCGCCGGCCGCGACTCGAACCGGGTCATGGACACACCATACGTCTTGAGCGGCACCAGCAGGTCATGAACAGCGCCGGGCTTGTTGGGCACCGACACAATGAGGCTGGTGCAATCATTATTGGATGGCGGCGGCGTGCCCAGCGTTTGCGGCAGGCAAATGATGGCGAAGCGGGTGCGGTTGTAGGCATCGTCCTGGATGGCGTGGGCAGCAATGTGCAAACCAAACTGCGTGGCTGCCCGCTCGCTGGCGAGGCCTGCCCAGGTGGGGTTGGTTGTGGCCAGCCGGGCGCCTTCCGCATTGCTGGACACCGGGCGGCGCTCTGCATGGGGTAGGTGTTTGGACAGCCAAGCCTGGCATTGGGCCAGAGCCAGAGGATGTGCCAATACCACCTCAATACCTTCCAGCGAATTTTCCAGACGGAGCAGGTTATGCCGGACCAGCAGCGTGACTTCGCCGATCACATGGGTGGGTGAGTGCAGGAACAGATCCAGCGAACGGGTTACCACGCCCTCTGTGGAGTTCTCCACACCTACAACGCCAAACTGAGCACTGCCAGCGGCCGTGGCATGGAAGACCTCATCGAAATTGGCGCAGTAGGTCAGGTCTGCCGCACCACCGAAAAACTCGATGGCCGCCTGTTCGCAAAAAGTACCGGCTGGTCCCAACACAGCCACCCGCTGGGGCGCTTCCAGTGCCAGGCAGGCGGACATGATCTCGCGCCATATGGCAGCCACATGCGGATTCTTCAGTGGCCCCGGGTTGGCCTGCTGAATTTTGTCGATGACTTGCGCAACACGGTCAGGGCGAAAAAAAGCAGTTCCCTCGCGTTTTTTTACCTCGCCTACTTGCTCGGCGACCAGCGCACGGCTGTTCAGCAGCGTGAGCAATTGCTGATCAATCGCATCGATTTTGACGCGCAAATCAGCCAGATTAGGCAAGGGCGTGGTGGGGTTGGTCATGTATCAGATTTGATTTGTTCAGGCTTGCGTTTGCTCGAAATCGCGCATGTAGGCCACCAGCGCCTGCACACCTGCAAGCGGCATCGCGTTATAGATGCTGGCACGCATACCGCCAACGGATTTATGCCCTTTTAGTTGCAGCAATCCGCGTGTCTTGGCACCAGCCAGAAAAGCATCGTTGCGAGATTCGTCACGCAGATAGAAAGGCACATTCATACGCGAACGGCAGCCTTTATCCACGCGGTTTTCATACAGCGCTGACTTGTCAATAGCCTCATAAAGCAGGTTGGCTTTGGCCAGGCTGCGCTGCTCCATGGCTGCGACACCCCCCTGACGCTTGAGCCACTGAAAAACCAGGCCCGCCATGTAGATGGCATAGGTGGGTGGTGTGTTGTACATCGACTGGTTGTCGGCAACGGTCTTGTAATTGAAGGCGCTGGGACAAATGGCCAGTGCGTGACCCAGCAGATCTTCACGCACCACCACCAGCGTCAAGCCGGCCGGCCCCAGGTTTTTCTGGGCGCCGCCAAATGCCAGTCCGACGCGGCCCCAGTCCACCGGACGCGATGCCACGTGGGATGAAAAATCTATCACAAGTGCCGAACTTGAACCCAGCGCTTTGAGATTGGGCAGCGTTTGAAACTCGACACCGTGAATGGTTTCGTTAGTGCACACGTGCACATAGCTGGCGTTGTCATGAAGTTGCCAACTGGACGTTGGCGGAATATTGGTGAATTTGCCGGCCTCTCCACTGGCTGCAACATGGGCCTGACCGTATTTGCCTGCTTCCTTGAACGACTTGTCGCTCCAGCTACCGGTTACGACGAAGTCAATTGTGCCAACCGCTCCTTGAGGGGCTCGTAGCGCGCTGAGGTTCATGGGCACAATGGCGTTTTCCGCCAGCCCGCCGCCCTGCATGAACAGGATTTTGAAGTGGCCTGGAACGGCCAGCAGCTCACGCAGATCGGCTTCGGCTCGCTCGTAGATCGAAATGAATTCCTTGCCACGATGGCTCATCTCCATCACGCCCATGCCGCTGCGCTGACCTGCCGCGTCCGGCCAGTCCAGCATCTCGGCGGCAGCCTGCGCCAGCACCTCGGGAGGCATGGTGGCCGGGCCGGCCGAGAAGTTGAATGGGCGTTGCATCAAGTTTTATGGATGAAATAAGGCCTTAGCCCTCTATTTATATGCGTCAGTAGCTATAAAAATAGTAGCAATCAAATCAATGGCAACTATACGACGCCAGCTTCGCCAGAGTCGTCAGCACCTTCATCAGTCGCATCCGCATCGGTCGGGTTGGCGTCGTTTTCCACAATGCGTTGCAAGCCGCTGAGTTTGGAGCCTTCGTCGAGGCCTATCAGCGTCACACCCTGTGTGGCACGGCCGAGTTCACGGATTTCGCTGACGCGCGTGCGCACCAGAACACCCTTGTCAGTGATCAGCATGATTTCGTCATCTGCGTGAACCAGCGTGGCTGCGACCACCTTGCCGTTGCGCTCGGATTGCTGGATGGCAATCATGCCCTTGGTGCCACGGCCATGGCGGGTGTATTCAGTGATGCTGGTGCGTTTGCCGTAACCGTTCTCGGTGGCAGTGAGCACGCTCTGTTGTTCGTCCTCGGCCACCAGCATGGCGATCACGCTCTGGCCGTCGTCCAGCATCATGCCACGCACGCCGCGAGCATTGCGACCCAGTGGGCGCACATCGTTTTCGTCAAAGCGAACGGCTTTGCCACCATCGCTGAACAACATCACATCGTGTTGGCCGTCAGTCAACGCGGCGCCAATCAGGAAGTCCCCTTCGTCCAGATTGACAGCGATGATGCCGCCCTTGCGCGGGTTGTTGAATTCGTCCAGAGCGGTCTTCTTGACCGTGCCCATTGAGGTGCCCATGAACACATACTGGTCTGCAGGGAAGCTTCGCTTTTCACCAGTGAGTGGCAGCACCACATTGACCTTTTCGCCTTCCAGCAGCGGGAACATGTTGACGATGGGGCGCCCGCGGGAGCCGCGTGAACCCTGTGGCACTTCCCAGACTTTGAGCCAGTACAGACGGCCCCGGTTGCTGAAGCACAGGATGTAGTCGTGTGTATTGGCAATGAAGAGTTGGTCTACCCAGTCGTCTTCCTTGGTGGCCGTCGCCTGTTTGCCGCGGCCGCCGCGCTTTTGCGCCCGGTATTCACTCAGGGGCTGGCTCTTGATGTAGCCACTGTGTGAAAGCGTGACTACCATGTCAGTCGGGGTGATCAGGTCTTCCGTGCTCAGATCGAATGAGCTATGTTCCACCAGACTGCGGCGGGCGCCGAGCTTGGTCTGGCCGAATTCCTGTTTGATGGAGCTGAGCTCGTCACCAATGATGATGGAAACACGTTCAGGCTTGGCAAGAATGTCGAGCAGGTCTTCAATTTCGGCCATCACCTCTTTGTATTCGGTAACGATCTTGTCCTGCTCCAGACCGGTCAGGCGCTGCAGGCGCATCTGCAGAATTTCTTGCGCTTGCGTATCACTCAGACGGTACAGGCCGTCATTGCCCATGCCGAATTCTTTCTCCAGCCCGTCCGGGCGGTAGTCGTCGGCGTTGATGACACCACCGTCGCTGCGGGTACGGGTGAGCATCTCGCGCACCAGCTTGCTGTCCCATGGACGGGTCATCAATTCGGCTTTTGCTACGGGTGGTGTCGGCGCGTTGCGGATGATGGCAATGAATTCGTCAATGTTGGCCAACGCCACAGCCAGGCCCTCTAGCACATGGCCTCGTTCGCGCGCTTTGCGCAGCGTGAATACAGTGCGCCGCGTGACCACTTCACGGCGATGCTCCAGAAACACCTCAATCAGGTCCTTCAGGTTGCACAGCTTGGGCTGGCCGTTGATCAGCGCCACCATGTTCATGCCGAACGTGTCCTGCAACTGCGTTTGTTTGTAAAGGTTGTTCAGCACCACCTCGGGCACTTCACCCCGCTTCAACTCAATCACCAGGCGCATGCCTGATTTGTCGGATTCATCCTGAATGTGGCTGATGCCTTCAATCTTCTTCTCGTGCACCAACTCGGCCATCCGCTCCTGCAAGGTTTTCTTGTTTACCTGGTAGGGCAACTCGTCAACGATGATGGCCTGGCGCTGGCCTTTGTCGATATCCTCAAAGTGGCACTTGGCACGCATCACCACCTTGCCGCGTCCGGTGCGGTAGCCGTCTTTCACGCCATTTATGCCGTAAATGATGCCGGCCGTTGGGAAGTCCGGCGCAGGCACGATTTCCATTAGCTCGTCAATGGAGGCTTCAGGGTTGCGCAGCAGGTGCAGACAGGCATCCACCACTTCGTTAAGGTTGTGCGGCGGGATATTGGTAGCCATGCCGACCGCAATACCGCCCGAGCCGTTGACCAGCAAATTGGGTAGCCGGGTCGGTAACACCAGCGGTTCTTTTTCGGAGCCGTCGTAGTTGGGCCCAAAGTCAACCGTTTCCTTGTCCAAGTCAGCCAGCAACTCATGGGCGATTTTGGCGAGGCGAATTTCGGTGTAGCGCATCGCGGCGGCGTTGTCACCATCGACCGAGCCGAAATTACCCTGGCCGTCTACCAGCATGTGACGCATGGAGAAGTCCTGCGCCATGCGAACGATGGTGTCATATACCGACTGGTCGCCGTGCGGATGGTATTTACCAATCACGTCACCGACGATACGGGCCGACTTTTTGTACGCGCGGTTCCAATCGTTATTGAGTTCGTGCATGGCGAACAACACACGACGATGCACCGGCTTTAGGCCATCGCGCGCATCGGGCAGGGCACGACCAACGATGACGCTCATGGCGTAATCGAGGTAGCTCCGGCGCATTTCCTCTTCAAGACTGATGGGCAGGGTTTCTTTGGCGAACTGGGTCATGAAAAGGAGCTTTGCGACGGAAAGATGTCAATTTTACGGGCAAGCGGATGTCGTTAGGCTGCAACACATATTCACATGTGCGGTTTTGTCCTACGCTGCTTTGCGTTCAGCGCACTTGTGTAACCTGTTGTGTATGGCACAATAAGGGTATGCACTGGGTGGCGGTCATCCGGAGCGCACAATCCGCTCGCAGCGATGCTGCGGTTTTTTCCCCCAAGAGGAGAACTATGAAGAATTTGAATAAAGTGGCCATGTTGTTCGCTACCGCCGCTCTCGCGACGGCTGCTGGTGCTCAGACCATTGACAACTGGCGCAGTGCCGGTAACGAGTCTGTCTGGAAAAACGCCGGCAGCGAACTGTGCTGGCGTGATGCCAGCTGGACGCCAGCTACGGCTGCAGTCGGTTGCGATGGCGCTATTGTGCCGCCTAAAGCAATGGCTCCTGCCCCCGCACCAGCTCCTGCCCCCGCACCAGCTCCTGCTGCCGCCGTGGCGCCGAAGCCAGCACCAGCTCCCGCACCTCCTCCTCCGCCAGCAGCCACAAAAGTGACCTATGCTGCTGACGCTTTCTTTGACTTTGACAAATCCGTGTTGAAGCCCGAAGGCAAGGCCAAGCTGGACGACCTGACCAGCAAAGTCAAGGGCATCAATCTGGAAGTTATCATTGCCGTGGGTCACACAGACACCGACGGTAGCGATGCTTACAACCAGAAGCTGTCTGTAGCACGTTCCGAAGCCGTCAAGGCTTATCTGGTGTCCAAGGGCATCGAAAAGAACCGTGTTTACACCGAAGGCAAAGGCGAGAAGCAGCCAGTTGCTGACAATAAGACCAAAGAAGGCAAGGCTAAGAACCGCCGCGTTGAAATCGAAGTTGTCGGTACCCGCACAAACAAGTAATCGTTTGTTCAGGCAAGCCGGGTAGCCCCAAACAGGCTACCCCTCCACAACCCCGCCTTGGCGGGGTTTTGTCTTTGTGGCCCGATGTTTTGTCGATAATGCAGTCATGACTACTATCTTGAATGCCGACCCGGCCGAGCTCGCCAAATTTTCTGACCTGGCACACCGCTGGTGGGATAAAGACAGCGAATTTCGTCCCCTTCACCAAATCAACCCTTTGCGCTTGGACTGGCTCAACGGTTTGTGTTCCGTGCAGGGCAAAAGGATTCTGGATGTGGGCTGCGGCGGCGGCATTCTTGCCGACGCTATGGCCCGCAAGGGAGCTGAGGTGCTGGGAATTGATCTAGCCACCAAGGCACTAAAAGTGGCGCAGCTCCATGCACTGGAGGCGCAAACTCCGAACGTGCAATACCGCGAAGTGAGCGCCGAAGCGCTTGCCATCGAGCGACCCGCTGGGTTTGATGTGGTGACCTGTATGGAAATGCTGGAGCATGTGCCCGACCCGGCTTCGATCGTTCAGGCCTGTGCCACCATGGTAAAACCAGGCGGGTGGGTGTTTTTTTCCACCATCAATCGCAATCCCAAGTCATTTTTATTCGCGATTGTGGGGGCCGAGTATTTGCTCAATCTTTTGCCCCGAGGCACCCATGAATACGCCAAAATGATTCGCCCCAGCGAGCTGGCTGCGCATTGTCGTGCGGTGGGCCTGGACCTGCGCCACACCCGTGGCATGGAGTACAACCCCGTTACCCGACGTTACTGGATGAGCGCTGATACCAGTGTGAACTACCTGTTTGCTACCCAGAAACCTGGAGATACCGCCTCGTGAGCGGCCTGATTCAGCGTTTCATCGACGTTCAGGCGGTGCTGTTTGACCTTGACGGAACACTCATCGACAGTGCACCCGATCTGGGAGCCGCAGCTGACAAATTGCGAACCGACCGTGGCTTGCAGGGACTGCCGCTGGAACGTTACCGGCCCATGGCGGGTGCCGGTGCGCGCGGCATGCTGGGCATTGCGTTTGGCATGACGCCCGAGCATCCCGAGTTTGCTGCGCTGAAGGAAGAGTTTTTCGTGAACTACGAAAACTGCATGACCCAGCGCACCTTTGCATTCGATGGTGTGCGTGAGCTGATTGACGCGCTGGTAGCCGAAAACCTGCCTTGGGGCGTTGTCACCAACAAGGCCTCGCGCTTTGCGTTGCCTCTTACCAGGGCGATGCCGCTATTTTCTTCGGCCGCTACTGTGGTGTGTGGTGACACCACAGCTCACGCCAAACCTCACCCCGAGCCTTTGTTTGAAGCAGCGCGACGGCTGGGAAAAGACCCCGCGAGATGCCTGTATGTGGGGGATGACGAGCGCGACATTGTGGCGGGTCTCGCTGCTGGCATGGGCACGGTAGCGGCTACTTATGGCTATTTGGGGCAGGGGACCGGCACCGCGCATTGGGGTGCACATGCCGAAATTCACGCGGCCAATGAACTTTTACCGTTGCTCAAGCGCCCATGAACGAACAGACAGGCCCTTGCAATCCCGCGCGATGGCCTAAAATAAGTAACTTGGGGCTGCACTGGTTTCGACGTGGGTTCGGACGCGGTGTGGTGCATGTCGAGCTGAATGCGCTCGTAAAACAGATTCAAACAAACTAACTGCAAACGACGAACGTTTCGCACTCGCTGCTTAATTGCCAGTGAGCTTTACAACAGCAGGCCGATGGGCTGGGCAAGGGGTGTTTAGCGAAAGTTAAATGCTCCCGGCTGTAAAGATAATTTCATCGGCTGGCCTCGGGCTGGGTACCTTAACCCGGGGCAAGACAATAGGGTGCTGGCGTCCTGTGTAGCGTGCGACTGCGCGACACAGGTGGCGAGACTCAAATCAGACCGCTAAACATGTAGATCTGCTCGAAGAAGGCTTGCGGACGCGGGTTCAAATCCCGCCAGCTCCACCAAATGCAAAAGCGCCCACCGGCAACGGTCGGGCGCTTTTTTCTTGGGTTTGTTCTAACGTAACCCTGCCACCCGGCTGTCCAGCGGGGCAGAGAACGAGTCGTGTTGCCAGCCAGAGTCCCCGGGTCGGGAGTCAGGACCAAAGTTCGAGTCATTACCAAAGGCCGAATCACCGGGGTTCGACAAAACGGGCTTTTTAATGCGGCGACGCGTCACCGTGGCTTGCAGGTTCGCCCGGCTGGCGTCGAATTGAGAGTCATAACGCTCACGTTCACGCTCGGCGGCCAGTGCATCCTTGTCGGCAATGAAACCACTGCGGATCTCGGATACGCTGGGCATGTGGTCCGGGTCCACCACCCAGTAGCCAATCCGGCTCTGCGTCAGCAAGGTGTGTTTAAGTGTCTGGTTGCTGAGTGATAGGCCCAAGGGTCCCGGCACGTCCACACACCCAATCACCACACCTTCAGCGGTGCAGATGGTGAAGGTGCAGTACACACCACTCAGCAGTTGAAACCAGTGCTGGCCCTGATCTTTCTGGGTGGGCATGGTGAAACGGGTGACTGGCATTTTCACCATCACGTGGTGATCGAGAAATGCGCGAACCAACCAGCGCCAGACGCGGCGTTCCTTGCTGTTCACCAGTGAGCGCACGGTTAACGGCCATTGACGGGGGATGCGCCGCTTGGCACTTGCCTGGCGCCTCACCCACCAGGCGTGAACGAGGACGCCCACGGCCAAGCCCGCGAGTAGCGCCAACCCGATCCAGAACCATAATGAGTTTCTATCCATGTGTGGTATCCCCAACATATGGAAAAAGTGTAACTAGATTTACACCTTTCGCGGCACATGGGGTTGTGAGTTAATGCCCTTTGGCAGAACTTTTGCACACATTAAGACCCGTTTCGGCTGTTTTGCGATACTCAAGTGATGCAATTGCAAGACATTTTGTTTTCCCAGGGGTTCGGAACCCGCCGGGTTTGTGCCGGCTTGATCCAGCAGGGTTTTGTTCAAATTTATGATCAAAATATGCCTCCAGCCCTCGTTGAATGTGCGCAGGCAGCTACTGAATTTGTAGCGGAAGGCCTGCGGTTTCGGGTGCAAGGGGTGGACTGGCCGTATCAGGAAAAAGCCTATCTGATGCTGAACAAGCCCACCGCGACCGAATGTTCGCAAAAACCTTCCACCTACCCCAGCATCTACACCTTGCTGCCGTCACCTTTGCGACTGCGGCCGCAAAAAGGGGCGGTGCAGGGCGTTCAGGCGGTTGGGCGGCTGGATCAGGACACCACGGGGCTGTTGCTGCTGACCGATGACGGCAAGTTCATCCACCGTATGAGCTCACCGCGGCACCACGTTCCCAAAGTCTATGAAGTCACTACCAAACACCAGCTGGACGACCGCCAGGTGAAAAAACTGCTGGAAGGCGTGGTGCTGGATGACGACCCGAAACCCGTGCGTGCGGCCGCCTGCGAAGCGGTAGACAGCCATCACCTTCGGTTGACGCTGACAGAGGGCAAGTACCACCAGGTCAAACGCATGGTGGCAGCGGTCAGCAACCGCGTTGAAGGCCTGCACCGCTCGCAAATTGGCGGTTTGCGGTTGCCGGATGATCTGTCACCGGGTCAATGGCGCTGGTTGAATGAATCCGATCTGGCCAGTATTTCGGGGTGACAAAGGCCGCTTTATTGACTGCCGCCAGAAAGCAGGTGATCTGTGCCTGATTGATGGACTTAATCGACACATCTTCCACCATCACATGTGGCGCCAGAACGATGCATGCTGCCACGGGGAGACGGCTGGCGTACAGCAGCGCGATGCTTGCCCCGTCGGAGTGGCCCAGCAGCATGGGCCCCGTGCGCCCAGATGCGGCAGCAAAGCGGGCAACAGGTCCCAGACCTCGCGATGCAGGTAGTCGGGCGGCAGTTTGCTGGTAGTGGGGGGAGGATCGTCCGTAACCCTGGCGGGATTACACCCAACCCGCGCGCCCGGTGGCATTGCAGACATCAGCCGGCCGGTCCCGCCACATGGCGACCGAGCCCAGACCTTCGTGCAGGAAGACCATGGGACCGGGGCAAATACCGGTAGAGCCTGAGTGGACCACCGACGGCCCCATCTCCACCACTTCCACTTGCACGCCACTAATGTCAATCAACGCCATAGCCAGCAGGTTAAAGGATCCGCACTCCGTGGCTACACTACGGCCATGACATATCAGCAGGACTCCATCCGCCCGGGTTCCGGCATTTTTCTGCGAATGCTGGGCGCTATTCTATTAATAGCTACTTGCGCATATTCGACGGTGGCTGCAGCCCAAAAATCATGTGAAACCCCACTATATTTGACGATGGAGACAGGTAACATGGATGCTGCGCCATTAGTGGCTGAGGTGCTGAACCGCCAAAAGGTCAAAGTGACCTTTTTCGCTGCCAACGAGCGCACCCGGGTGGGCGACGGCAGCTTGGGCAACCACTGGGCACCCTGGTGGAAAGCGCGCGCCGCTGAGGGGCATGAGCTGGCTTCACTCACGTATGACCGTGTGATCTGGCGTGGCGATGTTCCGGGCGTTGAACCGCGTTTTCGCGTTCAACCAACGTCCGGTGCTCTGGAAGGCCGCGAATTCACCTGGGACGCCAAAAAATATTGCGAGCAGATTGCCTACGCCGCCGAGCGTCTGCAAGATCACACTGGCAAAAAGCCGCTGCCGCTGTTCCGGGCACCCACGGGCAAGACGTCGCCCCGACTGCTGAATGTGGCCCGTAGCTGTGGGTTCGAGCATGTCGGCTGGTCGCCTGCGGGGGCTTTGGGTGATGAACTGCCCAGCGAAAAATTCAGCAACGACTTGTTGCTGAAAAAAGCCCTGAAGGACATCAAACCCGGTGACGTATTACAGGCACATTTGGGTAGCTGGTCCCGCAAAGACCCCTGGGCACCTGCCGTGCTGGAACCACTGATCATGGGCCTGAAGGAAAAAGGCTTTTGCTTTGAGACCCTGCGCTCCCACCCGGACTACAAGGACCGGATTGCGGCGGCGCCTAGATAAACCTGTTGCACTGTATGCTTGTTGCATGAACCTGTTTCTTGACTCTTTCTGGCGTGCCGTGGCGTATTGCCTGCGCCCCCGGGTAATCGCGCTGTCCTTTTTGCCGTTGATCCTGATGGTGGCGTTGGCCCTTGGCGTAGGGTATTTCTACTGGGAACCTGCGATTGACTGGGTGCGCACCGCGCTGGAGGGCTCGGCCATTTTGAATAATGTCTGGGGCTGGCTTCAGGGCATCGGTCTGGGCAGTCTCAAAACCGTGTTGGCGCCGCTGGTTGTCATTTTTCTGGTAACACCCATCATTGTGGTGATATCCCTGTTGGTGGTGGCTGTGATGATGACTCCGGCGCTGCTATCGCTGGTGGCTGAGCGGCGGTTTCCCGCACTGGAGCGCAAACGCGGCGGCTCCCTTGTGTTGGGTGTGTTCTGGTCGCTCGGATCCACGCTGCTCGCCATAATTGCACTGGTGGTGTCGGTGCCGCTGTGGCTTGTGCCGCCCCTGATCCTGATTCTGCCGCCCCTGATCTGGGGCTGGTTGACCTATCGGGTGATGACTTTCGACGCGCTGGCGGAACACGCCAGCAAGGAGGAGCGCCGCGAACTGATTCGCAGGCATCGGGGCTGGCTGTTTGGCATGGGCGTGATGACAGGCTATCTGGGTGCCGCACCGAGCCTGGTGTGGGCTTCTGGTGCGTTGTTTGCGGCCGCTTTTGTGGTTCTGGTTCCGCTTGCGATCTGGATTTACACGCTGGTGTTTGCGTTTTCATCACTGTGGTTTTCGCATTACTGCCTGGCGGCATTGCAAGCCTTGCGGGCAGAGTCGGCTACTCAGGTAACACCGCCCGTTGCGCCGGGCAAACCGCTACCATTGCCGGATGATTCCACCTTCAACGACACCTTCGTCCCCTGAGTCTTCTCAGGTTCCCTCGCCCCGTTTCGGGCTGATCATCGTCGGCGACGAAATTCTCTCGGGCAAACGTGC
>ENA-UOWO01004820-UOWO01004820.1-activated-sludge-metagenome-genome-assembly--contig:-NODE-4820-length-14664-cov-4.914573_pt1 | contig 14664 bp, 13 predicted proteins | sample MGYA00238148_ERZ761564 | MGnify/ENA primary metagenome ERZ761564 (study PRJEB28885, sample SAMN05720194) | activated sludge metagenome | isolation source: Anaerobic digester | place: USA...
CTTACCTTTTAAAATTCTTTTTGTAATTGTGATATGACCTATATCGCCTTTAAGTGTTCCTTCAATTTTTAAAGATTTTATTTTCTCCCAATTCTCATTCCCACCTATCGCTACTATATGATTATTTATTATCTCATCGGTACTTTGAGCAAAAGTGGGCAACCAATTTATGATTGCAAAAATGAAAAACAAATTGAAAAATAATTTTATTCTCATATTGTAAATATACATTACAAACGTTGACTAACCTGCTTAATCATTAAATTTTTCCATGTTGTAAAATCACCGGCTTGTATATGTTTTCGTGCCTCTTTTACAAGATAAATATAGAATGAAAGATTTTGTAAACTTGCAATTTGCAATCCAAGTAATTCATTCACAGTAAATAAATGTCTAAGATATGCTTTGGTATAATTTCGACTGGCAAAGCATTCCAATCCTGCATCGATACAAGTAAAATCATCTTCCCATTTTTTATTTTTAATATTGATTATCCCTTGCGTAGTAAACAACATCCCATTTCTGCCATTTCTGGTTGGCATCACGCAATCAAACATATCAATACCAAGCGCAATATTTTCGAGTATATTAGCAGGTGTGCCAACCCCCATGAGATAACGAGGTTTATCTTGAGGCAAGATAGAGCACACTAAATCACACATTTCATACATCATCTCAGCTGGTTCACCTACACTTAAACCGCCAATTGCATTTCCATCGCATTCCATTTCAGCTATAAACTCAGCGCTTTCACGACGCAAATCGGGAAAAGTGCTACCTTGAACAATTGGAAATAAACTTTGTTCATAACCATACAAAGGTTCAGATTCATTTTTATGCTTAACACATCTAGCTAACCATCGATGAGTTAATTGCATCGACTTTTTTGCATAGTCGAACTCACATGGATAGGGTGTGCACTCATCAAAAGCCATGATGATATCGGCTCCAATACTTCGTTGAATATCCATCACACTTTCGGGTGTAAACATTAATTTACTGCCATCAATATGAGAGCGAAATAAAGCACCTTCTTCTGTAATTTTTCTAATCTCACTTAAACTAAATACCTGAAATCCGCCACTATCGGTTAAGATAGGCTTATTCCAATTCATAAATTGATGCAATCCACCAGCCTTTTCCAAAATGGCGGTGCCTGGTCGCAGATATAAATGATAGGTATTGCCTAAAATAATTTGAGCTTGAATATCTCTCTCAAGCTGCTCTTGTGTAACACCTTTAACGGTTCCAATTGTGCCAACAGGCATAAAAATGGGTGTTTCAATTTCACCATGTGCAGTAGTGAGTATGCCGGCGCGAGCCTTTGAATTATTATCTTTCGCAATTAATTGAAATTCCATCTTTAAATATTATTTTTGGCCGCTATGCCTTTATCAATTGATCTCATTGTATTCTTCGTATTTTCATTTTTTGTTGCTATTCAACTTTTTTATTATTTGTTTTTCTTTAGTCGATTAGCTTTTTATAAAAAGAAGGAAGAACGTTTGATGGAACCTAATTTTCCGGTGAGTATAATTGTTTGTGCGTTTAACGAGGAGGCAAATTTAAAGAAAAATCTTCCTTTATTACTTAAACAAAATTATTTCAAAAATAATAGACCTTATTTTGAAGTATTGGTAGTGAACGACAATTCGGAAGATGATACTTTTTATTTATTGAATCAATTGCAAGAACAATATCCTCATTTGCATGTTGTTAATTTAACTCAAGAAGCAAAACTTATTCCCGGAAAAAAATTTCCATTATCGATGGGTATTAAATCGGCTCGCTTCGAACATTTATTGCTCACTGATGCTGATTGTTTGCCCGCTGGAAATAAATGGCTTTCAGAGATGGCCATCAATTTTTCAAGCACCAAAAAAATTGTATTAGGCTATAGTCCATACATTAAACATGAAGGATGGCTCAATAAAAAAATTCGTTTCGAAACTGTACATTCAGCCATGCAGTATTTAAGTTATGCAATGGCAAAAATTCCATATATGGGCGTTGGTCGAAATCTGGGTTATATGCGTGAAATATTTAATAATAATAAAGGCTTTTCATCACATCATCAAATTGTTTCTGGAGATGATGATTTATTTATTAATCAGGTTGCCAATTCATCTAATACAACCATTACAATTTCACCTGATTCGTTCACTTATTCTGAGCCTAAAAAAACTGAAGAAGAATGGCATTATCAGAAAAAGCGACATCTCAGTACTGGTCGCTATTATAAAGGCAAACATAAATTTTTACTTGGGTTATATGCGTTTAGTCATTTTGCTTTTTGGATGAGTTTAATCGCCTGTATAATCTTTCCACATTATGTCATGTATACAGCTATATTATTTGTAACACGATGGCTTATACAGTGGTTTATTTTTCAAACTAATTTCACCTTACTTAAAGAAAAAGATCTTATTAATTATATCTGGATATTTGACATTTGGCTATTATTTTACAATCTAAAAAGTCTGCCTTCAATCTTCATTAAAACAAAAATACATTGGAAATAATTGAAAAATATTTTGCTGACTTTTCAGAAAAACAGCTTGAGCAATTTACGAAATTAAAAGATGTTTATACGCTTTGGAATTCGCAAATTAATGTGATATCTCGAAAAGATATTGATAGCTTATATAGCAAGCATGTGCTGCACTCCTTAACCATAGCTACCACATTTGAATTTAATGATGGTCAAAAAATTTTAGACATTGGCACTGGTGGTGGTTTCCCTGGTATTCCATTAGCTATTTTTTTTCCAGAAGTTCATTTTGTTTTAGCGGATAGTATAAAAAAGAAATTAACCGTTGTTGAAGAAGTTGTAAAAGAATTGAAACTCACCAACGTAAAAACACATTGGGGAAGAGTTGAAGAAATTCGAGAGAAAAATAGTTTCGACTTTGCGGTGAGTCGTGCAGTTGCACCTTTAGGCGATTTGTGGAATTGGGCTAAACCCTTGCTAAAAAAAGGTTCCTCAGGAGATTTCGATAATGGATTAATTTGTTTAAAAGGAGGCGACCTTAACCAAGAAATTTCTGACTCGGGATGCAAGCCTATGATGTGGCATGTTTATGATTTGTTTCGAGAAGATATTTTCATGCAAAAATTCATGCTTTATGTAAAACGCTAATGCCGAAACTTAAGATTCTAGAATATTAAAACTCACAATAAAATTCCTTTCAAGAAAAGCATGGCCACCGTAAAGTAAATTAATAAACCCGTTACATCGACTAAGGTCGCAACAAAGGGAGTAGATGATGCAGCGGGATCGGCCCCTAAACGCTTCAAGAGTAAAGGCAACATCGAGCCCATTAAACTCCCCCATAAAACAACACCAATTAAAGAGCATCCAACCACACCGCCAATACGTAGATAATATTCGCCAAAAGTGGGCGTAAATAAATGCCAAATTGCAATGACAAGAAAGCTTAATACACAAAGAGTAAATCCTAATAATAAGCCTGAAAATATTTCTCGTTTCATAATTCGCCACCAATCGCCAATAGTGACCTCACCCAATGCCATTGCCTGAATAATTAGTGTAGCAGCTTGCGATCCACTATTACCTCCACTTGAAATAATTAATGGGATAAACGTTGCTAGTAAAACAACTTTTGCAATCTGATCTTGAAAATTTGACATTGCCGAAATGGTTAGTAATTCACCAAAGAATAAAATAATTAACCAAACAATTCGCTTCTTGTACAAATTAAATAAACTAACGTCAAGGTAGGGTTCATCAAGCGCTTCCATACCACCAATCATTTGAATATCTTCAGAATATTCCTCTTCAGCCACCCATAAAACATCATCAATAGTAACGATTCCGAGAAGCACGTTGCGATCATCTACAACAGGCAAGGCCACTCGATTGTTCATCTGAAACACACTCATTGTTTCTTTTTGATCATCGTTCACATGTAAAGCAATGAATCGCTCATCCATCAAATCTTGCACTTTAGTGGTTATAGGATCCACTAACAAAAAGTCTCTAATCCGAATATCATCAAGTAAAGTTCCATTTTCATCGGTCACATAAATCACATCAATAGTTTCTGAGCTCTTTCCGTAATCACGAATAAAAGTTAGCACTTGCTCAACTGTCCAATCAGGCTCAACATCCAAATAATCTGGCGTCATTAAACGTCCAACACTTTCCTCAGGATAACCTAATAATGAAAGGGTGATTTTTCTTTCTTCGGGATTCAGATTTTTAATAATCTCCTTAACGGCATTACTTGGGAGCTCACTAAGTAGAGAGGTTCTATCATCGGGTGGCAAATCATTTAAAATTTGAATGATGATATGAGGTGGAAGGGTCTTAATTAAATCCTCCTGTATACCACTATCAATAATTCGAAAAACTGCAAGAGCCCGCTGAAAATCAAGATGTTTAAAAAATATTAGCGACTTTTCAGGATTTTCATTCACAAGCTCAGCTACATCCGAAATATTGAGATCGTTAATTAACTCTCCCAATTCGGTATAAGCATCAAGCTCTATAAGTTTTTCAACCCTTTCAGTAAGCGCGTCTATTTCATCTATCATATAAGCGGCACAAAAATAGGATTATTATTGGCAAATTCTTTAGCATATGTATTAAGTTTAGAAACCTAAAACTGGTCATCATTTGTAGTATTCAGGATATCAACACCTAAGTGTGTTTAATACTAATGATTCGTTTTTGAACAACACACACTCTTTCATTCCAGATCCTCGCCTCATTTTGAAGAAGGAGTGTATGGGCTTTCAATTTAATTCCATGTTGAAGCGTCGGTACCGCAAAACAGTGATCAAAAGATCCATTTTCATTCACGCTCGATCCAAATTTTCAAAAAAAGCTGTAGTATTGTCAATATCACAAATAGATTTTCCGAATTTTACTTCAAATACACTCTTTTTGAGATAAATGCAATAAGAAATCCAAATTTTATGCAAAGATTATTTTTTACTTAAAATTATTTAGTTACTTTCGCACTTCCAAAAAAAATTTAGAACAATGGCTCGTATATGTCAAGTAACTGGAAAAACCCCATTAAAGGGTAACAAAGTATCTTTCTCAAATAAGAAAAGTATTCGTCGTTTTATGCCTAATTTACAGGCTAAACGTTATTTCTTAGCTGAAGAAGACAAGTGGATTACACTTAAATTGACTGCAGATGCAATGCGCACGATCAATAAAAGAGGTTTATTTACAATTGTAAAAGAAATGCGTTTAGCAGGTTCTAAAATTTAATTAGCGTTTAAAAAATAATACAATGGCAAAGAAAGGTAACAGAGTTCAAGTAATATTAGAGTGTACAGAGCATAAAGATTCAAATATGCCTGGTACTAGCCGATATATCACTCAAAAGAACAAAAAAAACACACCAGAACGTATTGAATTAAGAAAATTCAATGCAATCTTGAAAAGATATACAACTCATAAAGAAATAAAATAATTTAAACCATGGCAAAAGCAGCAAAAACCGCACAGAAAAAAGATTTAAAAGCATCAGCAGATGCTAAAAACTGGACGAAAGTGATTCGCGCCGTGCGTAGTCCTAAAACAGGAGCTTACTCTTTCAAAGAAAACATCATTCACAAAGATAAAGTAAACGATTACTTAGCAGGAAAATAATCCTCTTTGTTTAAAACTTTCTAAGCCATCATTCAATTGAGTGATGGTTTTTTTATGCATCAAACAAAGTGAAAATGACTCCTATTCTCTTGTTCTTCGAAGCTATGTTCTGTTGATTCAAGCAACTCAACAGAATCATTTAACATTTCGAAGATTCTATATATCGCTAAGTGCCCATAGTAAGAACTGATTATCTATCCAACCACGATTTAAAATCACCTACCCTGTCTCGACTCACAATTGCAGATTCGCCATCTAATAAAGAAGCATGAACAACCAACCGACTATTGAAATAAGTACTAACCTTATCAATAGATTGTATTGACAATATCACTTTACGATTTATACGAAAAAATGATTCAGGTGAGAGCATTAATTCTAATTGATCTAAGGTATAATCTAAAGGGTAACGTTTACCCATTTGTGTTACTAAAAAAGTCAAACCATCTTGTGTTGTAAAATGCACCACGTCCTCAATTTTTATAGTACCTATATTTGTACCAATTTTTACCATGAATCGAGATTTATATTGCTTAGTCAGTTGATGATATGCATTTGAAAAATTTTCAAGAGTTATTTGATTATCCACCTTGCCATACTTTTTAAACTTTTCTAAAGCTTTATTTAAATCATCAATACCGATCGGTTTCAATAAATAGTCGATACTATTCACTTCAAAAGCCTTGATCGCATATTCACTATAAGCCGTTGTAAATATGATTGGTGTATCAATAATAACTTCTGAAAAAATATCGAAACTCAATCCATCTGCCAAATGAATATCACAAAATATCAGATCAGATTGTAAACCATTCTGAAATAATTCAATGCTCTTTTTAACTGAATCAATCAAGGCAACTATCTCAATTTGATCATCAAGCTTAATTAATAATCTTTGGAGTAAATCCGCTGATAGTTTCTCATCCTCTATAATTACTACTTTCATAAATTTGACAATAAGGGTATACGAACAATAAATTCATGTTCACTTTTTATGATCTCCATTGGTATTTCAGTAAAGTATTTATAGCGTTCTTGAATATTGTTTAATCCTGATTTAGAACTCACTTCATCAGCCATTCTTGCTTTCAAACTATTTCTCACTTCAAGCATATTGTCTTTAATATTCACCCAAACAGATAGAGGAAACTCACCAGAAATTTCGTTATGTTTAATGACATTTTCTATTAGCATCTGTAATGACATTGGAGGAATATAATCTTTCAACTTGTTAGGGTCAATATCTATTTCGAAGTGAATATTCCTATCAAAACGGATTTGAATGAGATAAATATAAGATTCAAGAAATTTCATTTCATCCTCCAACCTTACTAGTTCATTCGTTCGATTATCGAGCAAATACCGATACACCTTTGATAACTGATTAATAAAATCGACTGCTTTATCTTGGTTGATATAAACCAAAGAAGACAAAACACTTAAATTATTAAATAAAAAATGCGGATTAATTTGATCTTTTAAATTTTGTAATTGTGCTTGAACTGTTTCGGTTTTATAACGTTCAACTTCGATCAATGATAATTTCCACCCTTTCAATAATTGCCCTCCAATTTCAAAACTTAAAAGAAGAATTGTAATTAAAAAACTAATATACAAACTTGCTGCCATTAATTTTTTATGTTGCGCATTGAGCCCACATACCCAAGTATCATAAGTTAGCATTAAAACATACAATGCAATTGCACTAAATATCAGAGCAATGGGGAGATGAAATAAAATACGCTTGGTTGTTTTTAAAACCCATGGATATTGAATATTCATCCAATGATCAATCCATAAATTCCCCTCCCAAACTATAATGGTAATTACAATAGCAGCTAGATAATCATAAATTCTTGGATGATTTTGTATCGTATCATATACAGTTGCTTTGAGGAGAATTGCCACCGCAATTCCCACCAATATCATATAAAGAAATCTTGCTTTAGTTTTTAACACGTTTTAAAATTACAATTAGAATTGAATTTTGTATACAAAATTTGGGAAGAGTCCAATTTGATATGAGGTGTTAACCGACTTAGTAACAGGATTATATCTTTGGGCAAACACATTTTTATTATTAGTCACATTTTGAATGTCAAAAAATAATGAATGCGAGAGCTTTCGCTTTTTACTATTGATTACAAAACCTGCTTTAATATCTAGTCTAAAAAAATCAGGATTCCTTTCTGTAAATGCATAGGCATCTCCTTTCAACACCTGATCACGTGCCAATTGGGAAGCAGCCAAATCAACAGGTGTAAAATATCGACCACCCGCCTGTGTCATTTTAATATCAGCTGTTAGCGAGTTTCGTTTTGCTTTGCCTAATTTAATTTCCTTTCCAATGAGTATGTTATAAACGTATTTACCATTGAAGGCTGTATTACGCAACACACCATCACTTCCTTTATATTTCGATTCATAAATTGTACCGGTGATTAAACCATAATAGCCTTTGCTAAAAAACTTTTCAATGGTTAATTCAGCCCCATAATTTGTACCGGTTCCATCATTTTGCAAATATGATTCACCATTCGGATTAAAACTTGCACCTGTATTTAACATTGAGAAACTAGTAGGTGCAATACTTACAGGTACATTCATTAATTTTTGATAATAGACTTCAGTCTTTATTCTCCAATCTTTGGATGGTAGATATTCATAGCCCAACACGAAATGGTGACTGCGAGTAAAACCAAGATCCTTATTGGATTGATCATAGGTGCCATCAGCTTTTAACTCTCTATAAAAATAAACATCGGTAGGTTGCATTTGACTATGTAGTCCATATCCAATGCTGAAAATACTTTTTGATGTAGCGGCAAATCTCAAGCCCAATCTTGGCTCTAGTGATTTTGATTGATTCAACGTAAGTAACTGACCATGTAATCCCGCATTTAAAGTCAACTTATCTGTAAAATTATATTTTGCATGCACAAAGGCTTGCATCAATGTTGTGTAATCATCAAAATCCCATATTTGTTTCCAACTAGGATTAAATTGACGAGATCGGAAAAACAAATTAAGATTCATTACTTCGGCTTGAATACCTGCTTTGACAAATAATTTTGAACTAATTTTTGAATTGTAAGTTGTGTTTATATTATAGTGAATTCGAGTGGCTTTATTTTCAATTATTCGAGCAGGATTGGCATCTGACGACGAAATAGAATCTTCATTATAATCAGAACCAGCGTATGTTCCACCAATAATTGTATTGATATATGATTTTTCATTTAACTTGATAAAATGTTTTAATCCAACCAATGCTAAATCGCTTGTGAAATAACTATCCTTGGTAGGATCAGCAAAAAGATCTTCATCATCTACCTTATCATGTTTGAATTCTATTTTACTGGTTCCCCCCAAACCAAATAAAGTAAATCGCCCTAATTTAGAATTTCCACTTGTAATTTTAAAAGATAAGTCTTGATAAAAAGGAGTGGCCGTTGTGCCAATTGAGAGTCCGATCGCTTGAGCAATTCCTGTAAAAGAATATCTATAGGCAATTAAATAAGATGAACCTTTTTCTTTATTGATTGGACCTTCGGTCATGGCTTCTAAACCTGTAAGCATACCAAACTGAATGGTATGTTCTCTTTTATCGGAATTCCCTTTCCGAAAACCTAAATCAAAAACACCTGCATTAGCATTGCCATATTCAGATGGAAAAGCGGATGTAAAAAAGTCGGAGCTTTTCAGCATATTCGTATTAAGTGCACTCACTGGCCCTCCCGTTGTGCCAACTGTTGAAAAGTGATTTGGATTGGGAATATTCATCCCTTCAATTCTCCATAACACACCAGTTGGCGAATTACCTCGAATTACAATATCATTGCGTGAATCATCTGGTGTACTTACCCCTGCAAAATTAGCGGCCAAACGTGCAGGATCGGCTCGTCCTCCTGCATATCTATTTACTTCCTCCATCGAAAAAGTTCGAGCACTTACAGATGACATCTCATTGATGGGTTTATTTTTTAGATTTGCTTTTACAACTGCCGATTTTAAATTTTTCACATTCTCTTCCATTGCAATTTCTAAAAACACTTCCTTTCCAGAAGTAACCACCACATTAGGAATCATCATTTCTTTATAGCCAATATAAGTAACTCTTACATCATATCGCCCTGGCATCACATTTTGAATAACAAATTTCCCATTCGCATTCGTCGTTCCTCCTAATAATGGGTTTGTATTCAGCAAAGAGATACTAGCTCCAATAATTGGAGATTGAGACTGTTTATCAATCACAATTCCTTTTACAGTTTGGGTATTATTTTGTGCAAATACAACAGAAAAAGGGGCTAATAAAATGAGTAATAAAAATTGTGATAAAATGTTTTTCATATTTTGAAATTTAGAATGCAATACTAATTTTACAAATTCAATATCACAATGATGTAAACCTTGAATTGTAGAAATTGTTACTTGAATTGTATTGAACTTCAAAATTCGTTGACAAATTTTAATATTTCCATGTAAATTCGCAACAAAAATAATTACATGAAGAAGATTTTACTTCCCCTTATTTTGAGCTTACTCACATTGGTAACAGCTTGCAAAAAGGATACTTGTGACGAAGCCGAATCAAGTATAGTAGCCAGTGCTTCAGAAATCACTACAATTCAAAATTATTTAACGGCCAATAGTTTAACAGCAACTCAACATAGTAGTGGATTTTTTTACAATATCATTACGCAAGGAAGTTCAACAACACCTACACTTTGTGCTAGCGTAACTGTGAGATATAAAGGCACTTTACTTAATGGATCTGTATTTGATGAAAGTACCACCAATGTTTCATTCCTGCTAAAAAACCTTATCGTTGGATGGCAAAAAGGAATTCCATTAATTCAAAAAGGTGGTAAGATCAAACTTTATCTACCGCCAAGTTTAGGTTATGGTAGTTCATCATCAGGAAGTATTCCGGGGAATAGCACGCTCATTTTCGACATCGAATTAATCGGTGTTGAAAACTAAAAAGTCTATTTAAAACCCTAATTATTTAGCTTTTCTTCTTTCGTTTTACATAAGCATCCACAGCAGCAATTGCAACCATATTTACAATTTGTCGTACACTACTACCCAATTGTAAAACATGAACAGATTTGTTTAATCCAAGTAAAATCGGACCAACTGCCTCAGAATTGCCAAGTTCCATCATTAAATGATAGGCGATATTACCTGCCGCTAAATTTGGAAAAATAAGAATGTTTGGACTGTTATTGATTAAAGTACTGAACGGAAAATTCTCTTTCAACAATTCATTATTAAATGCTACACTTCCTTGCACCTCTCCATCAACAATAATATCTGGATGATTCTCATGCAAAATGGTTACAGCTTCTTTTACTTTTTTTGCTTCCGCTAAACTACTAGATCCAAAATTAGAATAAGAAAGCATGCCCACCCTTGGCTTGATATTTAAATTGCGTAAGTTTTCAGCCGCTAATAAAGTAATTTCAACTAAATCTTGTGCTGTAGGAAACTCATTAATGGTTGTATCTGCAAAACAAATTGGACCTTTTTTGGTTAGCATCACATACATACCGGCAATTTTATTCACCTTTTTATCAACGCCAATAATTTCTAAAACTGGGCGAAGTGTATCAGGATATTTGCGTGTTAAACCTGTAATTAATGCATCTGCTTCGCCATGTTCAACCATCATACAACCATAATAATTTCTTTCACGCATGATCTTTCTGGCTTCATATAAATTATATCCTTTTCGATCTCGTTTTGAAAATAGTTTATCTCCAAATAAGTTTCGTTTTGATTCATTCTCATCTGATTTCGGATCAATAATTTCAACACCTGGCAAGTCTAAACCATTTTCTTTCATTATGGTTTTGATGCGTTTTACATTACCTAGTAAAATAGGAATAGCAATACCTTCGTCTTTAACTAATTGAGCAGCTTTTAAGGTCTTAAAGTTTTCAGCATCCGCAAAAACAACCTTTTGTTTGTATTGCTTGGCCTTATTAATAATCACTTTTAAAATATTATCATCGCTTCCTAAACGATTCTGTAATTCTTCTTCATATTTTGCCCAATCAGGAACAAGTTGAGCCACCTTACTTTTTACGGCGGCTTTTGCAACGGCTAAAGAAACCTCAGGTAATAAACGAGGATCCATTGGCTTAGGAATGATATAAGTAGGACTATACGTTAGATTTTTTTCTTGATAAGCCATATTGACTAAATCGGGTACTGGCTTTTTGGCTAGAGCGGCTAGCGCTTTTACGGCAGCAAGTTTCATCTCTTCGTTGATCGTTTTTGCTCGAACATCAAGCGCTCCACGAAATATATATGGAAATCCAAGTACATTATTCACCTGATTAGGATAATCACTTCTTCCCGTAGCCATAATAACATCAGGTCGAGTAGCGATTGCAGTTTCATAATCTATTTCAGGATCCGGATTGGCGAGGGCAAACACAATTGGATTTTTAGCCATTCCTTTCAGCATTTGAGCTTTCACAATGCCACCTTTTGAAAGGCCAATAAAAACATCAGCTCCTTTCATAGCTTGTTCAAGTGAAGTAATTTTTCGCGACGTAGCATATTTACGCTTCATTGCATCAATATCATTACGCGATTTCGTAATAGCGCCTTTACTATCAAACATCACAAAATTCTCAATTTTTGCGCCCAATTTTACATACAAATTACAACAAGCCATAGCAGATGCACCTGCACCACTTACCACAATTTTTACATCCTTTAATGATTTACCTTGCAATTCAACAGCATTTAATAAAGCGGCAGAAGAAATGATAGCCGTACCATGCTGATCATCATGCATGATAGGAATATTGAGTTCCTTTTTTAAACGTGTTTCAATTTCAAAACATTCTGGAGCTTTGATATCTTCTAAATTAATGCCACCAAAAGTTGGTTCCAAAGCTTTTACTACCCGAATAAACTCTTCAACATCTTTGGTATTTAATTCAATATCGAAGACATCAATATCAGCATAAATTTTGAAAAGCAACCCCTTTCCTTCCATTACGGGTTTGGAAGCCAAAGGACCAATATCACCTAAACCTAATACTGCCGTACCATTTGATATCACAGCTACTAAATTCCCTTTTGCGGTGTATTTATAAACATCATCAGGATTTTTTGCAATTTCACGACAAGGTTCTGCCACACCTGGCGAATAGGCTAATGCTAAATCTCTTTGCGTTTTTGTATCCTTAGTTGGAATGACTTCAATTTTACCTGGCCGGCCTTTTGAATGATATTCAAGGGCATCATTTTTTCGAATCTGTTTCTGCATTATATCTAAACTATGTGAATAATAATTGTAATTTTCTGACCGTGAAAATACGTTAGGAATAAGATTATTTATAATATAATTTTCGCTTCTTTATCGCAAATAATTGAATCGTGTTTTTATTTTGAATCAGTCAATACAATTCATTAGCGTTTAATAAATTTTATTAAATAATACAAGTACGAAAAATTAGATAGTTTATTTCACGTAGATTAGTTCATACATTTATTTGAATTGTCAACACTTCTAAAATAGCACCGCAATTACAAAATAAATTGCAATTCATTTTAGATGACATTTAGGCAATACTATAACAACTGAATGATGCGAACCAACCTTATCTTTTTCGACTTAATCAATCTTTAAAGCTTGCATTTCATTCATTATAATTTATTTAAAAATAAAAAATCGAGGCAAGTAAATAAATATTTCTTGCCAAGATTTTTCAAGGTTGAATCGCTTAGGTTATAAACTTTTGTTCTTTTATTTGCTATCAACTGATTGAAGCGATTCATGGTTAGTAGGTCAAATGATAGTTCGTTAATGAAAGTTGAGTTTGGTTAGGGATTCTAATTTCATTCATAAAACTTAATTCAAAAAGATGACTTTAAGATTCAAAATATAAGATACGATTTTGAAGCCAATATCCATTTTCAAGAGAGCTTTAATTATTTCATTTTTGCTACTGATTTTATTTTTTTGTTTCAATCAGAATTCAAATATAAAATACAACTAAGAGCTGCACAAGAGTTAATGTATAAGTCGGGAAATTATTGTATAAATCGGGATTTTAAAACATAGAATGGGAAACCAAAATTATCAAACCAAGCATTAAAGGAATAAAAAAAATACCCCCAATTTTTACTTCACAGAAGGAATGTATTCATATACAACCTCATAGGGTTGATGTTTACGATTTCGATCAATTTGTCCAATTTCTAAATCTTTAGACTGTGGTGTTGGATCGCACATTGAATAGGTTTTCCCATTGAAAATAATTGGTTTGCCTATTGGATGATCGAATTGAACTGCAATAGTAACATGAGTTGGATAAAGTAAAACAATCATCGGAAGATTATAAATTTCCTTCACAAGATAGAAAAACAATGCAGCACGATCATCACAATCACTATGCTCATATAATAGCGTTTGTTCTGGAGATAGTCGTTTTTCTTTTCCGAAATTAATTTGATCATTCTCGTAAAGAAATGAATATCTTGTAAATCGCATCAAATAATCGACACCATTTGTTTGATTTAAGTCTTGGATATTCTTTTTTAATTCAGGTATGAGTGAACTATAAGTTTCTTTACTAAGAGGAATATTAAAATAGGTTTCAAAATCAGCAACTGGATAATTAGTAAACATATTTTTTACTTGTGTATTCAATTTTACTTTAAAATGATACACCTTATCTTGATAGTTAAATTGCAATTCTTTTATCTGATAATCGTCTGGCCTAAAATCGGGTAATTGTGTGATTTTATATGAGAAGGATTTATTTGCGTCCTCAATTCGCAATCTTGTTTCAACCACAATTTCTTTTTCAAAATCTATTTTGCCATAATCGTGATAATTTAAGCAGACATACTGTTTTTCATCCCGTTTAAAAAACGGAATACCATAAATATTATCATCACTGCGAACATAAAATAATAAATTCTTTTCACTATAGGAAAGTGTTGCTTCATATAGTGAAAAGAATTTATTATTTTATGTTCGCAGTGATGATAATATAATAAATTCT
>ENA-UOWO01004823-UOWO01004823.1-activated-sludge-metagenome-genome-assembly--contig:-NODE-4823-length-14660-cov-20.508319_pt1 | contig 14660 bp, 14 predicted proteins | sample MGYA00238148_ERZ761564 | MGnify/ENA primary metagenome ERZ761564 (study PRJEB28885, sample SAMN05720194) | activated sludge metagenome | isolation source: Anaerobic digester | place: USA...
CTGGTGTACGCTCAGCCCGCTGTGCTGTCCGACGGAGGCCGTGATGCTGAAAGTCCTGGTGGCGAGTTCCAAGGGCGGTTGTGGAAAATCCACGATCGCGACGAACCTGGCGGCCTACTCCGCCCTGAAAGGCAAGGCGACCGTGCTCGCCGATGCCGATCGCCAGGGATCGAGCAGCCGATGGTGCGAGAAGCGCGCTGAACTCGATACCGCCGTGTTGCCTGTCGATGCGACACGCAAGGGCTGGCAGCAGCGCATTCCCGAGGATGCCGAACGCGTCATCATCGATTCCGGTGCCGGCATCCGCGCCAGCGAAATCGCCGAATTCCTCGACGATGTCGATGTCATCGTCGTTCCGGTCCTGCCTTCGGTCGTCGATCTCGAAGCAACCGTGCCATTCCTGAAGGACATCGCCGCACTGCCGCGCATCAAGAAGGGCAAGGTCGCGGTCGGACTCGTCGCCAACCGGACCAAGCCGTGGACGAATGCGTCGCAGAACGCGATCGCGGAGATCCGCGGATTTCCATTCCCGATCATCGCCCAGCTGCGTGATACCCAGGCCTATTCGCTGATGAACGGCCTTGGCCGCAGCATCTTCGATTACCACTCCGAGATCGTGCGTTCGCACCAGGAAGACTGGGAGAAATTGCTGCGCTGGCTCAAGAAGCACGGCTGACCCGCTTCGGATCAGCGTCAACGCACCGGTTCACCGGACTTCAAGGCCGATATTCGGCCGGGCTTGGGAAATCGCGCAAGCATGCGGCATGATGCGGCTTCACTCCGAGGAGCCGTCATGTCCGTACGCCAGATCATCCTGTTGCGACACGCCCACGCGGAGCCCCCGGCCGGCGAACAGACCGACGACTCCCGCCCGCTCACCGAAGGCGGCATCCATGAAGCCGATGCCGCCGCCGCCTGGCTCAAGTCCCATGGCGCCCAGCCGGACGTCCTGGTCTGTTCACCCTCGCTGCGCACCCGCGAAACGGCTGCGCGCATCATCGACGGACTCGGCGGATCCCTGTCGGTGACCATCGACGGCCGCGTCTACGAAGCGACACCGGGTGACCTGATCCAGGTCCTCGAAGAACACGCCGATGCCGATTGCGTGCTGCTGATCGGGCACAACCCGGGCCTCGAGACCCTGGTCGCCCTGCTCACCGACGGCACCTCCGACCACGGTCGCGGCATGCCCCCCGGCGCCATCGCCTGGCTGCATGTCGACGGCGATGCGACCATCGAACCGGGTGCAGCCAGCCTGCGTCACTTCTGGTGGCCGTGAGTCACTGATGTTGTTGTCCGGCTTTCTCGTCGGCCTGCTTGCAGTGGCGGGAATCGAACCGCCAGCGGCGACCGAGCGCATCGAGACGAGGCATCTCGACGCCCAGCGGTCCCATGCGGCATTCAGCGTTCGCGTGCTGTGGATGATTCCGATCGATGGCTCGTTCGGCAGCGTCCACGGCGATGTCCACATCGATCGGTTCCGCAGCCAGGCCCGTGTCGATGCACGCATCGACACGAATGCCGTGAGCATGCGCCGCAACGGCGTCGAAGGCTGGGTCAAGTCGGAGGAATTCTTCGACGTCGAGAACTTTCCCGAAATCCGGTTCCAGTCGGACTCGTTTCCACTTTCGCGCCTGGATACTGGTGGCGACCTGCCCGGTTCGCTGACCTTGCGCGGGATCCGTCGCCCGGTACTGTTCGCGCTGAAGCCCGCGACGTGTGGCCGACCGGCGCTGGACTGCGCAGTCGAAGCGAACGGAACGGTACGACGCAGCGAGTTCGGCATGCGCACGCGCCGGGCAACGCTGTCGGACAAGGTCGATCTGAGTCTCAGCATCCGCATGTCCGACGACACCGCTCGTTCCGCCCATCCATGAATGCCCTCCGCACGCTAGCCGGCATCGCCCGACTGGGCTTGCCTGGTTTGCTGTTGTGCCTCGCGGTTCTGTCCGGCTGCAGCGTCAACCGCCAACTGGCGCGGCAGGCCGATCTCATCGTCGCGCGTGACCAACCCGCCGCACTGACCTGCGCACAGGCCAACCACTGCGCGATCGATTCACCGTACCGGCGCCTCGCCGCCGAGGCACGCGCGGCGAGTACGCCCGGCCAACCCGCGCATTTCGTCAATGTGCTCGAGAACGGCGAGGATTCGCTGCTGCTTCGAGTCCACCTGATCCGCGCCGCCACGAAGTCGATCGATATCCAGACTTTCATCTGGGTAAACGACGATGCGGGCCGCCTGATTCTCGACGAACTCCTCGCTGCGGCGCGGCGCGGCGTCCGCGTGCGCGTGCTCGCGGATCAACTGTTTTCGCTCGAAGACACCGAGGTGCTTTCGCGCCTCGCGCTGATCCATCGCAACTTCGAGGTGCGCATCTACAACCCGACGTTCCACAAGGCGGTAACCCAGCCGCTGGAGTTCGCCGCCAGCATCCTGTGCTGCTTCACGCATTTCAACCAGCGCATGCACAACAAGCTGTTCCTCGTCGATGGCGAATTCGGCATCGCCGGCGGCCGCAACTACGAGAACCGCTATTTCGACTGGGACCACGAGTTCGACTATCGCGATCGCGATGTGCTGGTCACCGGCGAGGGAGCCGGCCGCGAGATGCAGCAATCGTTCGAACAGTTCTGGATCTACAAGCGCGCCGCCCGGCTGACCCGCCTGAATGACGTCAACCAGCGCCTCGTCGCCGAGGCCGACCAGGCCTTGCCATTGCCGGACGCCGAACGCGGCGTCGATCCGATGCGGGTCAGCGCCTTGCGCGCCCGTGCCGGCAACCCGGCCGAGATCGAGCGCCGCTTTGCCGCTTCGGCGCAACGGGTCGGCGTGGTCGACTACTTCTCGGATCGTCCGGACAAGCAGGACGGTGGCTCCGATCAGAACCAGCAACTCGGCGAACACATCGCCGGAATGATCGCGGGCGCACGCACGCGGATCGTCCTGCAGACGCCGTATCTGGTCATCAGCAAGCAAGCACGCCGCATATTCCGCGACCTCCGTGCGCGGGCGTCGCCGCCCGAGATCATCGTCTCGACCAATTCGCTGGCCGCGACCGACGCGTTCTACGTCTATGCGCTCTCGCACAAGTACAAGAAGCGCTACCTCAAGCTCGGCTTCCGCATCTACGAGTTCAAGCCTTTCCCCGCCGATGCCGCCGAGATGTTCACCGACTATGCCGCACTCAGCGGCGACGGCGCGGATTCCGGTTACGAGCGCTACGGCAAGGCACCGCTGACCACGAACGGCGTGCGCGTCGGCATGCATGCGAAGTCCATTGTCATCGACGGGCAGACCACCCTGATCGGCTCACACAATTTCGATCCGCGCTCGGACAACTACAACACCGAATCTGGCCTGATCATCCACGACGCGAAGATCGCCGAGCTGGTCAGCGCAGCGATCCTGCGTGATGCCGCGCCGCAGAATTCCTGGACCATCGCCAAGCGCCCGCGTACCAATTTCGTCCATCGCCTCAACAATGCGATCGCAGACTTCTCCTCGGCCCTCCCGTTGTTCGATTTCTGGCCGTTCCGCTACGCGACCAGCTACGAACTCGATCCGGGCTGCGAACCGTTGCCGCAGAACGACCCGGGGTTCTACGGGTGCTATACCGCGGTCGGCGACTTCCCCGAAGTCGACCTGCCGCTGAAGACGATCTACACCCGCATCGTCACCGCTTTTGGTGCCGGCGCAGTGGGTATCCTCTGAGCCCGTTGCCGGACTGGCGCCGCGGCGACAGCGGAGTCGATTGACGCGCTCCCGAGCGCCGTCTAGTCTCAGCGCTGGATTTTTCCCTGCGGAGTGGCACCCATGTCCCTGGACATCACGATTCAACTGGACGATCAAGACCTCGACCACTTCATCGAGGCGATGCGGCGCGCGCAGGTCAAGGCGGCCGGCCTCAGCCCGAAAGCGATCGTCGATGCAGCGTCGAAGCTGCTGGTCGGCGTACCGACGGACAAGGTTCCCCATTTCATCAAGGATCGTCTCGAGAAGCTCGACCAGATGATCCAGCTCGTGCTAGATGAGGGATATGGACTGCCCGACGAGGACCGCAATCGCGTGCTGTCATGTCTCGCCTATTTCGCCGATCCGGACGACATCATTCCCGACAACGTGCCGGTCATCGGCTTTCTCGACGACGCGATCATGATCGAGCTTTGCGTACGCGAGCTGAGACCCGAAATCGACTCCTACAGCGACTTCGTCCTGTACCGCAACCAGGAAGCGACCCGCCGCGGCGTTGACCCGATCGGACTGCGCACCCAGCGCGTCGACTGGCTCGAAACCCGCCGTCAGGAAGCGCACGAAGGCATGCGTCGGCGTCGCCGCGATGGCTATGGCGGTGGCAGCAACTGGTCGCCAACGCTGTTCCGGGCGCGCTGATCGGGATCCTCCTGCGCTCATCGCGAAACAGAAAAAGGCAGTCTTGCGGCTGCCTTTTTCATTCACCCCGTTTCGATCAGTTGCAGTCGAACGGCAGCAGGTCCGAGGCCATGCTCGATTCGCAGCGCCAGTTTCCGCTGCCCGCGTAAGTCCATTCGATCCGCTCGATGCGTGCGGCGAACGGAACGTCCGAAGACGAGGACAGGCGCACGGTGACCGTGCATTCCGGCGCAGCGCCGCCAAGCTGGATGGATTCGATCCAGGCATTGCCGGACTGGCGCTCCTCGGCCGGGCAGGCACTGCCGCCGTCGACCATCGCCGCCACTTCGCTCTGTGCAGCGGTCGCGTCCATGAACACCGTGGTCAGTCCGCTGCGGATGACTTCCTTCTCCTGCTCGTCGACGCCCGAACTGCTGCTCATCGTGCTTGACGTGCCCGATGAGTCGGAGCTGCTGCCCGACATGTCCGGAATGCCGGACATCGACGAATCGGGCATCTGCGTGCCGGCTGCACCGATCAGCGTGCTGATGAGCCAGGTGTAGCTCGCGATCATGATGACCATGCACAGGATCGGCAGGCCGTTGAGTACCCAGCCGTACCACGGCATCGGCGGCCGCACGGTCGGCAGGGGCCTGCCCGGCGAAACCTCGCGGAAGACCACGCAGGTGCTGGCCATCATGTCGTGCAGGGCCTGCTTGCGCCCGGTCCAGCCTGCCAGCATCCAGCCAATGCCGAAAGGAATGATGCCGGTGACGATCTTGCCGAAGAAGCGGCCCGTCGCACGCCCGAAGCTGATCCGTTCACCGCTGGTATTGGTGACCTTGAGACCCATGACGCGCTTGCCCGGCGTGGCCTGGTTGGCCCCGCTCTCGAACTTGGCGAAGTACAACCACGAGCCGACAATCGCGCCGACATAGGCGAGAAAGTAAAACAGGAAGATCAAACCGCCCGGCGCCTCGCCCGACATTGCCGCCCGGAAACTCATGTAGGCGAGCAGGCCGAAGACCAGCAGGAACGGGATCATGATGACGAACGAATCGATCGTGTAGGCGGCGAATCGACGCCAGAATCCGGCATGGATCACGCCGCCCTCGGGCAGCATCTCGCCGGCCACGCCTTGTTCGGCCGCTGCAGCCATGGCCGGGGCCGGATTGGCGACCGACATGCGCATGGCAGGTTGCGCGGCGGGCGCCGCCTGCGGTGCCGCCAGGTCAGCCGCTCGAACGGTGCTGAACGCAACGGTTGCCTGTTGATCGAAGGAAGGCGCCGAGGGCGCTGCACCAGGCACGATGAAGGGCCGCCAGTTGGCGCTGCCGACTTCGGCGACGCTGATGCTCGAAAGCCAGGCGCCGCTGCGCACTCGATCCTCGACATAGGCATGCGGTACCGGTCCGCGCGGCGTGCCGTCGACCAGGACGAACAGGTTGCCTTCGCTGCCCATGGCCTGCAGGTTGGTGACTGCGCCAAGGTTGGCCGCCCCGTCCTGCAGGTTCTGCAACTTGGCCAGATCGTCGCTTTCCTTGATCGAGATCGGCGCGCGCGCGAGCAGTTCGGCCCTGAGGCGCTCGGGCTCCATGCGGAAATAGCTGGCCAGCGCCGGCCAGACATTGGCGGCATTGAAACCGGGCAGGACATCGCCGGTCAGGACCAAGGCATGCTTGATGGGTTGCATCGTGTTTCCCTTCCCCGTTGTTTCAGTCTGTCGTCAAGAGCCGCGCTCGCGGCCAGCTCCCCTCTCGAACTCAAGTATCGCTGTCGCCATCGCGATATGCACGCGTCACCGATTCCACACTAGGGCCGGCACGCCGCGGGCAGGTATTTCGGCTGGATCATCGAACTGCAGGCCCAGCCATTGTCGCTGGAATATTGCCATTCCACAGCCTGGTCGCGCGCGGCAGCGGGAACCGTTGCGCTGCCGTTGAAGACCAGCGTGATGATGCAGGCTGGCGCAGTGCCGCCGAGCCGGATCGAATCGACCATCGGATTGCTGCTGCTGCGCTGACCCTCGGGGCAGGCATTGCCTGAAACGACCGCTTCGGCGACTTCGATCTTCGCGTCGCTCACTGCGGTGAAGGCCTCCGAGATCCTGGCGCGCATGACATAGTCGTTGTAGGCCGGCAATGCGATCGCGGCGAGGATCGAGATCGGCACGATGGCCAGCAACAGGCAATTGACGACCCAGCCGTACCACGGCATCGGCGGGCGCACGCGCGGCAGGTCCTGATCGGGCCGTACGCTATCGAAGACCACGCAGGTATCGGCCATGAGGTCGTGCAGGGCCTGTTTGCGGGCGGTCCAGCCAGCCATCATGTAACCGAAATAGAGCAGGATGTAGGAGAGCGCGCCGCCAAAATAACGCCCGGTCGCCTGTCCGAAACCGATCCGCTGACCCTTGCCGTCGGTGACGATCAAACCCATCGCGCGTTTGCCGATCGATGCCTGCGCCGCCGAGCTTTCCATCAGCGCGTAGTAGAGCCAGCGCCCGATCAGGTAGAAGAACAGGCCGATGATCGGAATGAAATTCAGGATCATCGCAGGCACGAACAGGACCAGCGTGTCGATCAGGTAGGCGGCCGTGCGCCGCCAGAATCCGGCGTGGATGGCAGCCCCCGGCGGCAGGACGCGCACCTGGTCAAGTCGTCCCGCGATACCGCCGGCAACGCGGGCGATCTTTGCCGCGACCGTGTCCGCATCGTCGACTGCGGGCATATCGGCCGGAGCAGGTGGCGGTGCTGTCGCGGACAGTGCTTCGGGTTCCAGCGTACGCCAGTCCGAACTGCCGACCGCGGCAACCCGGGTTGTCGGCGACCAGACGCCGCGGCGGATGCGCTGGCGCACGAAAGCCAGCGGCAGCGGGCCACGCGGGATGTTGTCGATCAGCACGAACAGGTTGCGCCCTTCCTCGACCGCGTGGATCTCGGCATCGGCACCGATGTTCTTGATCGTCGAGAGCATCGACTTGAGCGCGGGCAGGTCTTCGCTCTCCTTGATCGTCAGCGGCGCGCGTGCCAGCGCTTCGCTACGCAGGCGCTCGTTGTCCATGTGGAACTGGGTGGCCAGCTTCGGCCATGCGCTGTCGGCATTGAATCCGGACAGCAGCTCCCCGGTCAGCACCAGGGCGTATTTCTGATTGTTCATCCGCTCCCTCCCCTTGTGGATCCCCGAGGATCACGACATCCGTCCCACTACCGTGCAGCAAGAATCTCCAGTCAGCGCTCGAGGATCGCGGTCACGCCCATGCCGCCCGCCGTGCAGATCGAAATCAGCCCGCGCCCCGAGCCCTTCTGTTCGAGCAGCTTGGCCAGTGTGGCAACGATGCGTGCGCCGGTCGCCGCGAACGGATGTCCGAGCGCGAGGCTCGATCCATTGACGTTGAGTTTGGCCGGATCGATCGATCCGAGCGCCTTGTCGCGACCCAGCCGATTCCTGCAGTAGTCCTCGGATTCCCACGCGCGCAAGGTGCACAGGACCTGCGCGGCGAATGCCTCGTGGATTTCGTAGTAGTCGAAATCCTGCAGGCTGATGCCGGCCGCATCGAGCATGCGCGGCACCGCGATGGTCGGCGCCATCAGCAATCCCTCGCCATGCACGAAATCGACCGCGGCCACCTCGGCGTGGGTCATCCAGGCCTGGATCTGCAGGCCGCGCTCCCTGGCCCAGGCTTCGGAGCCGAGCAGGACAGCCGATGCGCCATCGCTGAGCGGTGTCGAATTGCCGGCGGTCAGGGTGCCGTGACCCGAGGTCTTGTCGAAGGCGGGTTTGAGCGAGGCATATTTTTCGAGGGTCGTATCGGGACGCAGGATGTTGTCGCGCTCGAGGCCGCGGAACGGGACGACCAGATCCTTGAAGAAACCCCGCTCGTAGGCAGCGGCAGCCTTCTGGTGGCTTTCCCAGGCGAGCTTGTCCTGGTCCTCGCGCGAGATCTTCCATTCGCGCGCCATCAGCTCGCAGTGATCGCCCATCGACTTGCCGGTACGCGGCTCGGCCACGCCCGGGAACGAAGGTGCCAGTTCGCCGAACGAGAAACCCTTGAGCGCGGTCTTCAGCTTGTCGACCGGCTTCTTCGCGCGGTTGACCGCGAGCAGGCGCTGCTGTAGGGCACGCCCGTAGACGATCGGCACGTCGCTGGTCGTATCGCTGCCGCCACCGATGCCGGCTTCGATCTGGCCGGTGGCGATCTTGTTCGCGATGTAGATTGCATTGTCGAGGCCGGTGCCGCAGGCGCGTGCGGTGGTGATGCCGGGCGTGGTCGGGGCGAGACCCGAGGACAACGTCGCCTCGCGCGCCAGATTCCACTCCGAGGCGTGCTTGATGACTGCACCGAATGCGACTTCGCCGAGTTCGACGCCGTGCAGGCCGTAGCGTTCGACCAGCGAGCCGAGGGTCTTCACCGACATGCCGAAATTGCCGATGTCGGCATAGGCGGTATTGTTGCGGCAGAAAGGAATCCGCACGCCACCGATGACACCGACTCGCTTGATGGCCGTCACGTCGAACCTCGTCCAGGAAAACAGATATCGGCTGCTATTATGCAACGCCCACGCCGCCGGTGCCGCATTGCATGTCCTACGTATTCGATCTCGATCGCCTGCACGAGCTGAGCGCGCTGCACGGCGCGGCGTATCGATCGGCGACGCCGTATCCGCATGTGGTCATCGACGGGTTTCTGCGGCCCGGGTCCGCGTCGGCACTGAGTGCCTGCTTTCCGCAGCCCGAGGCTGATATCGGCTGGGACTATTTCGGTGCGGAGAACTACGAGGTCAAGATGGGCTGCGCGCGCGAGGAGCGCTTCCCGGTGGCATTGCGCTCGGCGCTGCACGACATGAATTCGGGACCGTTCGTGAGCTTCCTCGAAGCGCTGACCGGCATCGATCATCTGCTGCCCGATCCGCATCTGGTCGGCGGCGGCATCCACCTGACCCGCGAGGGCGGCCATCTCGGCATCCACGCGGATTTCAACTGGCACGAACGCCTGCAGGCGCATCGTCGCCTGAACCTGCTGATCTACCTGACTCCGGACTGGTCGACGGCCTGCGGCGGCGAACTCGAGTTGTGGGATCGCGGTGCAAAGGGCTGCGAGCGCGTCATCGAGCCGGTGTTTAATCGTGCCGTCATCTTTTCCACGCGTTCGGACAGTTTCCATGGCCATCCGAACCGCTGGAAATCGGCAGCGATCAACCGCCAGTCGATTGCGCTCTACTACTACACGACGACGCGTGACGCCGAGGAAATGCGCGAACCGCACAGCACCCTGTACAAGGGCTATCACGTGCCCTGATCGCCGCGATCGCGTTTGCGACCACGGCCATTCGGCGAAGCTCAGCGCGGCGCAGGTCCCCAGTTCGCCTCGTTGCCCTTCCACATGCCGAGATACCACTCGCGGAACATCGGGATTTCCTCGCCGCGCGCATCATCGGCCAGCGCTTCCCACATCTGCATCGGCGGCTTCTTGCCGGTGGCGACATCGAGCAGGCCGGCGAACAGCTCGGTCCACAACGGCGCATAGGCAACCCGTGCCGATACCGATTGCGCATGCTTGCGCAAGGCCTCGACATCGACATTCGAGCCGCGGCGCACGCCGATCGCCTGCACCCACGGCGATTCGGCCAGCAACAGGGTCAGATCGAAACCGGCGCGATCGAGGAAGATGCGGACTTCCTCGGGCGACGAAAACTGGTTGCGCGCGACATCCTTGCGCCTGGAATGATCGGCGGCGCGATGCTGGTCGATCTCGAGCGCATAGCGGCGCCAGCCCACCGCGCTGGCCATGTTCCAGACATCGAAATAGATCAGGCCGCCGGGTTTGACCACGCGCGCCATTTCCTCCAGGTAAAGGAAGAAATCCTCCTTGTCCATGTGGATGAACACGGCGACGCAATAGGCCTTGTCGAAACTCGCATCGGCCAGCGGCTGCAGGCTGGATCGGCTCAGCTCGGTGAACCCGACATTGGCGTGATCCTTCAGCCGTTCGCGCGCGACCTCGATCATGTTCGAGGAAATGTCGGTGCCTTCCCAATGGGCGACACGCGGTGCGATCTCGCGACCGATGCGACCGACGCCGCAGCCGAGTTCGAGCACGCGGTCGGTCGGTTTCAGGTCGAGTGCGGCCGTCACCTGATGGGCGCTGTAGGTGCCGGTCAGGCGCGCCGTCTCCTCGTTGGTGCTGCCGTCGACCGCGACAAATGCGCTGTCCGGCGTCGCCGCCTTGTCATTCCAGAAACTCTTGTAGTTCTTTTGGGATTCCATTGGTCAGGCGCGCGCAGGGAACAGGGGGCGCGATGGTACACTGCGGCTCCGACTGAAAAAACCGCATCGTGCCCGTTCCGCCGCTTTCGAATCGCGCCGAAACCGCGCAATCGCACATCACCGCGCTGATCGCCGTTGAATGCGAAACTCCCGGCATTCCCCCGGTCACGACCCTGGATCGCGCCACGGCAAGCGTGCTGGCCGACGCGCTCGCCCTCGATCTGGCCGCGCATGTCGCGGAAATCCACGCACTCGATTTCGTCTTCGTCGGCGCGCTCTATGACCAGGCCCAGCTGCTGCGCCCGGGCTGGCCCCTGCACGCCGCGCTCGCCGATGCGCTTGAACGCCTGCCGCGCGCGACCGGCGGCGCGCATGTGATCGCCCTCGGCGCCCACGAGGGCCGCCTGCCGCTGACCAGCCTTGAGCCCGACCATGGCCTGCTCGGCAGTCCGATGCTGGTCATGCCGTGGCTGCTGTCCGGCGATTCCGCGACGATTGAAGTGGTCGGTCGACGACTCGAGCACGAACTGCTCGACCAAGGCCTGATCGGCGCCCAACTCGCCCTTGCCATCGGCGAGGCGTTCGGCGTCAAGACGACGCACGCACGGCACCTGACCACGCTTGACCTGTGCGCGCTCGCCTGCGCGCAGTACGAACACGCCGAACTCGGCGGACTCTGGCAAGTGATCGAGGCGGCCCTGCTCGAACCGGACCGCGAGCGGGTCGCGCGCCTGGCCGATGGCAGCACGCTGCGTTATCGCGCGGGTGTCATCGACTGCGAATCATCCGATCGGCGACGCCTTGCGCAATGCCGCGCGATTCTCGCGGCACATGGCCTCGAGTTGAGCGCGCCGGGTCTGCGCCACTGAACCTGCGCCGCAATTGCCGCGGCGAGGCTCAGAAGAAATCCACGAAGGCCGTTTCGAGCAGCCGGTAACCCGAATCCCCCATGCCGAGCGCCGCATACGTTGCCTGCGCGTCATCGTTTGCATTTTCGACATAGAGACGCAGCCCGACCACGCCGGCGGTCGATCGCGCCTGGCGTTCGACATCGGCATACAACGCGCTGAACACGCCGCTGCGACGCGCATCGCGGGTCACGTAGACGCTCTGGATCCACCACCAGTCGCCGTTGCGCCAGTCGCTCCATTCGAAAGTCACCAGCAGGCAGCCGACCGGGGCTCCGTCGCGCTCGGCGATCTTGTATCTGCCGCGATGCGGCTCAGCGAACACGGCCTTGGCGCCGCGCGCCAGCACCTCGCGATCCAGCACCTTGCGTTCGGTTTCCAGCGCCAACGCGGCATTGCTCTCGACGAGGAAGTCGAGATCGGCATCGGTGGCGGCGCGGATCGTGATTGGCAGGGGCATGAGCGGTGGCTCCGTGGATGGCGATGGACTGATCATATCGGGCCGCAACGCTCGCTTAGCTGGAGAGGCTGCGATCAGCGCTTCGGCTTGCGCGAACTGCCGAGCTTGCGGGTCAGCGTATTGCGCCCGAGTCCCAGCGCCTTTGCCGCGTTCTGGCGATGACCGTCGTTGACGACGAGGGCCGCTTCGAGCAGGACACGATCGAATTCCTTCAGCGCCCGCGCGTGCAATGCTTCGCCATCGGCCTTGAGCTCCTGCTCGGCCCAGTCGGCCAGGGCGATGCTCCATGCCGGTCGCGAGTTGGCGGACCCGCTGCGCAATTCGGCTGGCAGGTCGGCGATGCCGATCTGTCGGCCACTGGCGAGTACCGCGAGGCGACGACAGGCATTTTCCAGTTGGCGCACATTGCCTGGCCATTCAAGTTCACGCAGGGCGGCCAGGGCGGTCGCGGCGAAGCGCTTCGGCTCAAGGCCGGCTTCCGCACTGGCCTGGGCGAGGAAGTGTCCGGCCAGTTTCGGGATATCGCTGCGGCGTTCGCGCAGGGGCGGCAGCCTGAGCCGCAGGACATCGAGGCGATGCAGCAGGTCGGCGCGAAACGTCCCGCTGGCAACCTTTGCGTCGAGATCCTGATGCGTCGCCGCGAGCACGCGCACGTCCGCCTTGATCAGTTCCCGACCGCCGACCCGGTAGAACTCGCCGGCCGCGAGCACGCGCAGCAAGCGCGTCTGCAGGGCCAGCGGCATGTCGCCGATCTCGTCGAGGAACAAGGTGCCGCCGTCCGCCTGCTCGAACCGGCCGGCGTACCGGCGCGTCGCGCCAGTGAACGCCCCGGCCTCGTGACCGAACAACTCCGATTCGAGCAGTTCGGACGGGATCGCCGCCGTGTTCAGGGCGACGAAGACGGCGTTCGCGCGCGGACTCTCGCGATGCAGCGCGCGCGCGACGAGCTCCTTGCCGGTACCGGTCTCGCCCGTGATCAAGGCATTGTGTCCGCTCGCAGCGACACGCCCGATCGCGCGAAACAGCTCGCGCATGCCCGCCGTGTCGCCGATCAGCTCGGGCTCGACGGGAGCGGCGGAATGCGTTGCCTCGGGCGCTTCGGATACCGATTGCGCGATCGCGCGCCTGGCCATCTCGACGGCCGTGTCGAGATCGAAGGGTTTCGGCAGATAGTCGAACGCACCGTGCCGATACGCGGCGGCGCTGGTCGCGACGTCGGTGTATGCACTCATCACGACGACCGGAAACGCCGCGGCGTGGGTGGACAAGCGCTTGAGCAGTTCGAGGCCGGTCGCACCGGGCATGCGTACATCGGTGAAGAGCACGTCGGGCGCATCCGATTCGAGCGCCGCCAGGGCCGCCTCGGCATCGGCAAACTCTAGCGGCGTGTAACCGGCGTCGCGCATCGCCGCGCTGAGTACGACCCGCACGCCACGATCATCATCGACAATCCAGACCGTATTCATGGCGAAGGATCCAGCGGCAACAGCAGGCTGAACGTGGTCGCCCCGGCGCGGCAGCCGTGGCGCAACTCGCCACCGTGCTCATGCGCGATCTCGCGCGCGAGGGCGAGGCCAAGCCCGGTCCCGTTCGGACGTCCAGACACGAGCGGCTGGTAGAGCGACGCGGCAATCCCGGGCGGAATGCCACGCCCGTCGTCGATCACGTCGACGCGCAACACGAGGCGCCGCAGGCGTTCGTTCAGCCGCACGCCGAACGCGACACGCGTGCGCAAGGTGAGCGTCGATGCGCCGGCTTCCACTGCATTGCGTGCGAGATTGAGCAGCAACTGCTGCAGGCGATCGCCGTCGCCCACGGCCGGCGGCAGGCTTGGATCGTAGTCGCGGCGGACGGTCGGCGCATTCGCTTCCGCGGCAACCAGCAAGGCCACGCGCTCGAGCACTTCGTGCACGTTGAGGCGAGCGAGGCGAGGCTTGCCGCCGGCACGCAGCAATCGATCGGCCAGCGCGGTCAGCCGGTCGCTTTCGCTGATGATCAGGTCGGCCAGTTCGCGCAGCTCCGCGCTGTCGACGCGACGACCGAGCAATTGCGCAGCACCGCGCACACCCGCCAGCGGATTCTTGACCTCATGGGCAAAACCGCGCAGCGATTCCGAGAGCGCCGGTGAGCCGCGCTCGGCACCGCCCGTCGCCGGATGCAGTTCGATCAGCAGGCCTTGGCCGGAAAGCGGCGTGAACGCGATATCGGCGATCAGGTCGCGATCCGCCGCACTGCGCAGCGCAACCTGTCGAAGCAGGACCACCTGTTGCTCATCAAGCGCGCGCTGCGCGGCAGCGACGATTCCCGAAGTGCCCGGTTCGATCGCTGCCAGCGACGAGCCCAGCCAGGGCAGCATGCCCGCACCCAGCCATTCGGCAAGCGCGGGATTCAACCAGATGAAATGCAGGCCGGCATCGAGCTGGCCCATCGCCGTCACGCACTGCGCCAGGATCTCGTCCGGGACACCCGCCGTTGTTTGCGCCAAATTGGTGCGGTTGGTCGACATTGCCCAATAGTAGGGCAGATCGGGGCTGGGTACGCGGAACGTGCTCGGAATTGCGGCGCGCTATCACCCTGCCAGGGGCGCCCGGATGATTTCAGCAGTCTTCCAACCTGTTGCTGCGGAGCGTGTGGGCCGCGATCAATGATCCATTGC
>ENA-UOWO01004828-UOWO01004828.1-activated-sludge-metagenome-genome-assembly--contig:-NODE-4828-length-14650-cov-9.789037_pt1 | contig 14650 bp, 9 predicted proteins | sample MGYA00238148_ERZ761564 | MGnify/ENA primary metagenome ERZ761564 (study PRJEB28885, sample SAMN05720194) | activated sludge metagenome | isolation source: Anaerobic digester | place: USA...
AAAGATACAACATTATTTTAATATTACGTCATATTATGCCTAACTTAACACTAGTTTAAACAACCATGTTATGGTAAAAACAGGAACTCCTATTACAGAATACTGATAACTTTTAATCTTTCCATATTCCAGTTTAAAATAAACTGAATATGGATTGTCACGTCCTGTTACATTATACAAGCTCATTATAAGTGAGTTATGAAGAAGTTTCTTTTTTTTTAGGTTTCCTTCGATCGTCAGGGAGAGGTCCAATCTGAAATAATCAGGTATCCGGTATTCATTTCGTTTAGAATAATCCACATAAGGGATTCCGTTGATATAGTATACTGAAATGGGGTACGTTACGGGTCGTCCTGTCTGGTAAGTAGCGACACCTGAGGCAGTTACTCTGCGGCTAAAATGGTAATTTACGACCGTATTCACCACATGGGGAATATCATAGTTTGCTGGGTAGGCCAGGCCATTATTAATCCTTTCCCATGGCAGGTTTCCATCCACTTTGGCAATAGAATGTGAGTAAGTGTAGGCCAGCCATCCTTCAAGACGGCGGCCATTGCGGCGAAGAAGGAACTCAATTCCGTAAGCCTTTTGATTACCGGGCAAGACAGAGGTCTCCACCAGTGGATTATTGAGAAAATCGGCGCCATCAATAAATTCCGGGTAGTTGCCGGTCTTTTTGTAATAGAATTCAAGGGATGTTTCCCATCCAAGTGATGGAATGGTACGGAATACTCCTGCGGACACCTGGCTCATGACAGCCGGTGGCAGGTAATAATCTGCCATAATCCATTGGGCATTCGGCGAAATAGAGATGGTATTGTTCAACAGGAACAAATTCTGGTGCATTTGGTTATAAGCCACCTTGATCGTTCCCTCAGGATCCGTTTGTATATTAACAGCAGCCCGGATATCCGGCTCGAAATACCATTTTATCGCCTGTCCTTTCGTATAAACCAGAGTATCATCAATGTAGCGTTTGTCTTTTGGCCCACCCTGAAGATAAGTATACACGTTTTCCGGACCGAGAGGATTGAACAGTGTCATTCGCAAGCCTGCAGTGATATTCAGCCAGGGCAGCACTTTATACTCATCAGAAATGTATATTGCACTTTCGACTCCTTGTTCTTTCCCCAAAACCACCGGTAATCTCAGGGAATTTTCACCGAAAGGTTCAACAGTTCCGCGATTCAGAAGGTATAGAGTAAGTCCGGTCCCGTATTCAAGGGTATTCTTATCATTTACTTCATGGGTAAAATCTGCGCTAATCCTGTAATCACCTAAATTATAATCCTGGCGATAGGCTGTGGGCTCCTCCTGCTGATCGATTGTACTAAAGGAATATTGTGCGTAGGTGAGGGCTAGTTCCCCCCTCATGGCTGTACTGAAATTATAGCTGAAATTGACCGAAGCACCGCTATTGGAATATTTATACTCGTTGATGTCTGACAACCGGAATTTATCATTGCTATAATAACCAAAGACTGAAAGCTGGCATTTTTTTAAATCGTAGTTCCAGGCGGCAGAGAAATCACTAAAATCTGCCTCGCTTGTTCGGATCAATGGATCGTTAATCTGCCTGAGGATCCAATCGGAGTACAGAAATCGCCCGCTAATCAGGTATGAACTTGCATCTTTCTTAACAGGACCTTCCATCGAAAGATTAGCCGCCACAGGGCTGATGCCACCCCGTGCAGTAAAGTACTTCCGGTTACCCTGTCGAGCAATTATATTAAATACAGAACTCAACTTTCCGCCGTATTCGGCAGGGATATGGCCTTTATAAATTGAAAAATCCTTTATAATATCAGCATTGAAAGCTGGAAAAAAACCAAACAGGTGTGACGTGTTATATATTGGTATCCTGTTGATGAAAAAAGCGTTCTGGTCATAGTTCCCTCCCCTGACATTTAATCCTGCTGAGCCTTCACCGACGGAGACAATTCCGGGCAACATTTCTGAGACTCTCAGGATATCTCGCTCACCCATCATCGTTGGGATTTCATTGATCGATTTGATTGAGATTTTTTCCAAACCCGGATCTGCCAGCCGAATATTCATCTGCTGATCGCCGAAGACCACCACTTCCTTCATCTGGATTACGGTTTTTTTCATCTCAATTCTAAAATCACCATCCGACAGTACTTCCAAGCGGTACTTCTTCTTTTCAAGGCCCATGCAATTAAAAACTGCCGTGTAATTGCCAGGTTTCAGGACAAAGGAAAGAAAACCGTTCTGATCAGTGGCTGTCCCGCTTTTTAATTCTTCAAGGTACATGGTTGCTCCGATAACCGGCACACCGGTTTGTTGTTCAGTGATCCTGCCCCGGATAGTAACTTTGGCTTTGGACCCTGACAGTTCTCTTTTGCCAATTTGCATTGTTTCAGTAACATCAGCTTTCCGTCCCGTAAGATAACGCTCTTCGCTCCGGGTCAGTGTTTTATCGATGGAAGAGGTTGTATCGGATGGCACATGCACTGTTTCAAAACGTGGCAATTCTGAAATAAGTTTCTCCCCGGGAAGCAATACCAGGTCGTTGTTCCAAAGGGATACTTCCAGCCCGGTTCCTTCCAGGGCTCTTTCAACAGCAGATATCACGCTGATCCGATCCACATCAAGTGTCACTTTTAATTCACTGATCCATGACTCCCGGAAGTATATTTTTATACCGGTCTCCCTGTATATGTGTTCACTAAAAGCGGGAAATGGAAGGTTGCTGAAATGACAGGATATGAGAGTATCAGGCCCAGATGCAGGAGCCGAGTACCCGGTAAAGAGCAGGTTAACAAAGAGCAGAATTCTTATCACATCATTATAATTTACCGATAAAATTGATCAGATCAATCATTGATTTATCAGAAGCTTTCTTAATCCTGATCCTATTATGCTGAATATAATCCTTGATCTCCTGTTTATTTTCAGGCTTGAACAGGGAGATCAGGGTTCGTTTGTTCCTGAATGGCATGAGTTTGTTATCAAGAAGAATATAACGGTTCTTTATAGCTGGAGTGAAGGCAAAGTTTCTTTTTCCAATTGTCGGCTCAAGTATCAATTCTTTCCACCAGTATATCAATATATAATCGGGTCCGTCACCCAACACCTGGTAAAAACGCGGGCCATCAGTAAAGCTCAGATATTTGAAATCTAATTCTCCCAATTTGAAACCTTCAAGCCATGCTGTTGAAATGCAGATAATATTAGATGTCCCGCTTGCATTAGTATACTTAAGCAGGAATAACTGGTTGTAAATATCATAATTAAGGACAATCCTTTGATAACATATCCCTTTAATAGTCACTTCACCGATGATATAATCCTCTGAAAACAAGTACTGGTGACCGACGGTCCCCAATGGAAAAAAATACGAATATTGCTTCCCATTATATAGCAAAGGATCCATGCCATAAACCGCATCCATTTCATTTGAAGTTTCCTGAGAAAACAGCAGTCGGGAAAATGAGAAAATAAGAATAACCAATAATGAGCGTATTATAATTTTCATTCAGCTTATTCTTATCGGTTAAGAAAGAGGAATAAAGATTTTCGATTATACAGAGCAAATGTAGCAAGTTTTAATGACCCTTTAATTAGAAGTGCTTTATAAATGTTCGTCAGCATTCCATTATTTCTGTCATGTATCTGTCGTAAAAACCTCTCACAATCAAGCAATAAGCAATAATAAAAAAAAATTCATCCTTCGACCGGGTATTTTTTACCCGATTTCCGGATTAAGATAAAGAAATCAGAGTCTGAAACTTTAAATCCGGAGAAATATGCTCGTTAAAACTTTTGGTTGTGCCATCTATGGCATCAATGCCGTTACGGTCACTGTTGAAGTGAACATCGAACAGGGAATTAATTTTTTTATGGTAGGATTACCGGACAGCGCGGTAAAAGAGAGCCACCAGCGGATAGAGGCCGCACTGCGCTATATCGGATACCGGGTGCCCGGAAAAAAGATCGTTATCAACCTGGCCCCGGCGGACATCAAGAAGGAAGGTTCGTCGTACGACCTGGCCATCGCTGTGGGCATTCTGGGAGCCAACGGAAACCTGGTCACCGACCAGGTGAGCGAATACATCATTATGGGAGAATTGTCGCTCGATGGCGGGGTTATGCCTATCAAAGGCGCACTGCCTATTGCTATTGAAGCCCGGAGGAAAAGATTCAGCGGGCTTATCCTGCCGGCCGCCAATGCGCGCGAAGCAGCCATTGTTGAAGGAATTGAAGTTTACGGTGTGGAGAACATCGTGGATATCATCGATTTCTTCAATGGCAAAAGACAGCTCATCGCTGTTAAAGTTAACATTGAGGAGGAGTTTTTCAAAAACTTAAACAATTATGAGTTTGACTTCGCTGATGTCAAGGGGCAGGAAAACATCAAGCGGGCGCTGGAGATTTCAGCTGCCGGAGGTCATAATGCAATACTGATCGGCCCTCCGGGATCTGGGAAGACCATGCTGGCCAAACGTCTTCCTTCCATCCTGCCTCCGTTGAGCCTGGAGGAAGCGCTCGAAACCACCAAGATCCACTCGGTTGCCGGCAAGTTAAGGCGTCATGATGCGCTGGTCACTGTCCGGCCGTTCCGGGCCCCGCATCACACCATCAGCGATGCCGGCCTGGTAGGTGGAGGGTCATTTCCCCAGCCTGGCGAGATTTCTCTTGCCCAGAACGGGGTCCTTTTCCTGGATGAACTGCCCGAATTTAAGCGATCCGTGCTGGAGGTGCTCAGGCAACCGATGGAGGAGCGGGTGATCACCATTTCAAGGGCCAGGTCGGCTATTGAATTCCCCGCCAACTTCATGCTGGTAGCCGCGATGAACCCCTGCCCGTGCGGATACTACAACCATCCGACGCAGGATTGTACCTGTTCGGCAGGGAACGTTCAGAAGTACCTGAATAAGATTTCCGGCCCGTTACTCGACCGGATCGATCTTCATGTGGAAGTGGTGCCGGTTCCTTTCCGAGAGCTGACCAATTTTACCATTTCCGAATCCAGCCAGGTCATCCGCGACCGGGTGATCGCCGCCAGGAAGTTACAGGAACAACGGTTCCGCGGGATGCACGGGATTCATTGCAACGCACAGATCCCAAGTAAGAAGTTACATTCACTATGCACGATTTCTGAAGAAGGTCACGTATTGCTTAAAAATGCAATGGAGAGGATCAACCTTTCGGCGCGGGCTTACAACCGGATTTTAAAAGTAGCCCGCACTATTGCCGACCTTGATGGTTGTGCCCCCATCCGGACGGAGCATCTGGCAGAAGCAATACAATACCGGAGCCTGGACAGGGAAAGCTGGGGGAGCTAGTTGTGAGGATTTTCGATTTTCGATTGACGATTTTCGATGTTCGATGGAAGAGTTTATAAAAATCATTTATATTTACAGATATATTATTGCTGGTAAATTTCAATTTAATTTTAACTTTATCAGCGATTAATTCATTATTTTTAGCCTATAACTGTTTTGGATTGTTTATATAACTGTTTATATTTGCAAATAAATTAGAAAAGAAACCCGAAAAACTTAAAATTAATCCATATGAGAAAAGCCTACAATTTCTTATTTAAATGCCTCATTGCCGTAATGATTGGCATTTTGCCGGTTCTGACGTATGCACAGGACCAGGGAGACCAGACCAAAGAGACCCGCAAAGAGAAGAGACAAGATTTCAAACATTATTTTTATCTGAACGGTAACATTGGCGGGATGTTCAATCACACCGACGTAGCTGAGAACAGATTCTTCGGCTTTGATGGCATCGGATTGGGTTACGGCGGCAGTTTCGGCTGGCAGTTCAAACCGATCTGGGGCGTCAGGATTAAAGGCGCTGCCGGCAAAGTATCGGGCGACTGGGATGGCAACACATTCAGCAATAACCTGTTCGATTACCATCTGGATGTGACCATCAACTGGAGCAACCTGATTTCCGGATACCGCGGCGACCGTTTGCTGGATATATACAGCGCCCACGGTTACGGGCAGGTGCAGGCCAAAGATAAAGATGTTGAAACGGATTACAGGATCTATGCCGAATATAACAGCGGAATCGGTGGGGCATTTCATCTGGCTCCCAAGTGGGACCTGAATGTCGAGTGGGTTATGAACCTGACCGAGACAGATAAATTTGACCTGTATAATCCCGGTAATAGCATTGTAATTGGCAAGGTGGAAACATGGGATCTATTCAGCTACGCTTCTGTCGGCGTGACTTACAAATTCGGCCAGGGCGATCCGCTGAAGAAGATGGCGAAGAATTTCGAGACCGTCACGTTCAAAGCCGAACCCGATCCGCTGGAAGCCCACGGAGGAAAAGTCCCTGTGAAGATCACCGGCAATTTCCCGGAAGGGTATTTCCACCCGAAAGCCGCAATGTGGGCTGAGCCGGTCCTGGTTTGCGACGGCACCCGCATCCCGATGAAACCCATCCTGCTGAAAGGTACTTCGGTCGGCGGAGAAGGAATCGTAATTTCCAAAGACGGCGGTTCATTCACCTATGAGACTGTTGTAGATTACAATGAAAATTGCCGCGCTGCGGAACTTATCCTGGAGCCCATCATCTTTGTCCCGAAGGAAGACCTTCCGGCTGATCTAAAGAAGGAAGATGTACTCGGTTACAAAAAGAATATCGAACTCCCGGCCCGTAAACTGGCTGACGGCGTTATCGTAACACCGAGCCGGTTTGCCTTTAACAAAACAGGTTCCATCGTCCCCCACGGATATGTGAAGGAGGTTATCATCAGCAAACAAGCTAACCTCTATTTCGAGGTGAACAAGCATAACCTTAACATGAATCTGCCACTGAACAAGCTGGACGAAAACAAAGCGAAATTTACAGAGCTGTATGACTTTATCAACCTGGGTTACCAGATCAAAGATATCAGCATCGACGGCTGGGCATCTCCCGAAGGGGAAGAGACTTTCAACCAGGGACTGTCGGAGAACAGAACCAAGACCGGTCACAAATTTATTGTCGACAAGATGAAAGGCCTGATCAAGGCAAAAGGAAGCAAGCTGACCATTAAAGATGCTGAAAAAGAGATCAGGTACAACCTGTTGCACCACGGACCTGACTGGAACGGATTCATCGCCGCTCTTCAGGCTTCCGATATCAAGGAAAAGAGCAGCATCCTGAACGTGATCAATTCAGCGGGTACACCGGCAAAGAAAGAAGAAGAAATCAGGAATATGATCCGCATCTATCCTGAAATCGAAGCTAAACTCCTGGCTCCGCTTAGAAGGGCCGAGATCGTGGTCAATTGCTACGAACCCAGGAGAACCGACGAAGAGATCATCGCCCTGTCAACGACAAAACCGGGTGACCTGAACGAAAAAGAACTTCTCTATGCTGCTTCGCTGCAACAAGACAATAAAGTCAAGCTCGATATTTATAAATCGGCAATCAACTTATTCCCCGACAGCTACAAGGGCTATGCAAACGCCGGTGCCATTGAAGTGGAAATAGGTGATACCAAGGCTGCCAAAGCCCATCTTGAAAAAGCTGCCGCCTTAAATGCCAACAGCGGAGAGGTACACAACAACCTCGGAATTGTGTATGGCTTAGAGGGAGATATTGCTAAAGCGGAAGAGCACTTTACCAAAGCAGGCCAGCTCGGAACGAACGCCGATTACAACCTGGGTGTGATCCATATTTATAAAGGCGAATACGGCAAAGCACTGAGCAAATTCGGGAATAAGACCTGTGATTACAATGTGGCTCTGGCTTACATCGCACAGAAGAATTACCCGCCGGCACAGAAGCAACTGGATTGCGCTTCCAAGGATGCACAAACCCACTACCTGATGGCTATTCTTGGCTCAAGGACCAGCAATACCGGTATGTTATTTGAAAATCTAGGGAAAGCTATCCAGATGAATGAGGCCTATAAAGCTGAAGCTCAGATCGACAGGGAATTTGTTAAATATTTCACCGATCCTAACTTTACCAGCCTTGTAAAATAAGGAGATGGTGTAAAACACAAGAGGCTGCCCTTTGAAAGTGGCAGCCTCTTTTTTTTATAGCAGGATCCGGTGTATTCCCGGCTCGTAGTCCATATTGATGATTTCCAGGAAGGACCTGTAATCGGATTCATTCTCCATGAAGTCCACCCTTCCGGTGTCGATGATCAGTATCCTCATCCCGGTAAGGACACGAAAATGGTTCAAATAGCCCTTCTGGATCTGCTCGAGGTACCCGGGCTGAATGTTTTGTTCATAATCCCTCCCCCGCTTCTTGATATTTTTCAGGAGGCCATCAATATCCAGGTACAAATAAACAAGCAGATCGGGTCTTGGAAGAAATGCGCTGATGATCTGGAAAAGACGGGCATACAGGTTAAATTCGTCGGAGCCCAAATTATTTCTGGCGAAAATCAAAGACTTGTCAATAAAATAATCCGAAATGGTGAGGGAGGAGAAAAGCTCGGGCATGGCCAGTTTGTCTTTCAATTGCTGATAACGGTCGGCAAGGAAGGACATCTCCAGCGGAAAGGCAAAAGCGTCCGGTTGTTCATAAAATTTGGGCAGGAAGGAGTTATTTTCAAATCGTTCCAGTATCAGGCGGGCATTATAATCATCTGACAACCGGGTGGCAAGCGTTGTCTTGCCGGCACCGATATTGCCTTCTATGGCAATGAAGTTGTATTTCAGCAATGGATGGTTCATAGCGTCAATCGGGATGATAAAGATAGACAGATATCGAATCCGTACATTCGTTGATCAGTTGCCCGATTGTCTTCCGGCTTGCGGGGTGAACAAAGGATTGATCAAGTTCGGCCAGGGGTACAAGGGTGAACATCCTCTCCTCTATCTTTGGGTGTGGAATAACCAGATTCTTCTCGGTAACAATCTGGTCATTATAAAAAAGGATATCAATATCAATAGTCCTCGATTGATACGTTTCGGCATTATTCCGGATTCTACCCAGCTTATTCTCGATAGATAAGATTTCGTTAAGAATCTCAGCCGGCTCCATGTCCGTTTCCGTTTTAACGACCTGGTTGAGAAAACATTTCTCAGCCTGAAAACCCCAGGGTTCAGACTCATAGAGTGACGATTGGGCTACAATTTTTCCGATCGACAGATAAATTTCATCCTTCGCCTTTTCCAGCCAGGCAGCCCGGTCATCCATATTTCCTCCTAAAAGCAGATACACCGTATTCATAGGCAGGTCAGGCAAATTTTTCAACCAGTTCTACCAGCCTGGCGGCGTATCCCATTTCGTTATCGTACCAGGCCACAACTTTGACAAGCTTATTTTTTTCTCCAAGTACAGCCGTAAGGCCGGCATCAAAAACGGCAGAATGTGTATTTCCGATAATATCGACTGATACAATCGGATCTTCGGTGTACTCCAGTATTCCGGCCAGATATGTTTGCGCCGCCTCCCGGAATTTCCAATTGATCTCCTCCCGTGTGGTTGGATGACGCAAGGTGCAGGTCAGATCAGTCAGGGAGCCGTCTGCGACAGGCACTCGAATGCCGGCTCCGCCCAGGTTGGATTTAAGGTGGGGGAAGATGCGGGTAGCGGCTTTGGCAGCGCCGGTGGTTGTAGGGACAATTGAAGTTGCGGCGGCCCTGGCCCGGCGAAGATCCTTGTGGGGCGCATCGATCAGGTTCTGGTCTCTTGTATAGGAATGCACCGTGGTGATAAATGCCCGTTCTATCCCCCAGAACCTGTCGAGAATCATAATAAGCGGTGCAACATTGTTTGTAGTACAGGATGCATTGGAAATAATGACCTCGTTCCGGTCGATAATCTCCTCATTTACACCCAACACAACGTAGGTAACATCATCGCTTTCTGTTTTCGTCGGAGCGGATATGATAACCTTTCGTGCACCCGCTTCGGTCACATGCCGTATGGCATCCTGCCGGGAGACAAACCGGCCGGTAGACTCAATGACCACGTCGATACCCAATTGATTCCATGGCAGATCGCCTTGATTCTCAACATTATAGACAAGTATCCTGGAACCATTTACCAGGAAATGGTCTCCATTGTTAATTACGGTACCGGGGAACCGTCCGTGGACCGAATCATACCTGAGGAGATGGGCCAGGGTGGCAGAATCAGCAAGGTCATTGACCGCCACCACTTCCATCCGGTTATTCTCGATTAATTTCCTGAAGGTAATCCTTCCAATTCGCCCAAACCCATTAATCGCAACCTTAATTTTTGTCATGAAAATATTACCTACTGCAATAAAACTTTTCTGACCATGACATCGTTGTCGGAGATCAGCTTAAATAAATAAATTCCTTTTGAAAATCCCTCCAAAGATAGGGAACCTTTGTGAATTTTTCCGGGTAAAGCGACAATATTCCCGTTGTAAATCCGGTTTCCCTGCAGGTCGGAAACTTCAATTCCGATATATTCTCCCAGCCCGCCACATTCATAATAAACAATTCCTGAAGATGGGTTGGGATAAAGGTAGAGGTAAGGGTTATTGTCAAGTTCATCAACACCGGAACACTGGGTAAAATCAAAAACAATCTGGATGGTATCGGTTCCAATACAACCATTTTCATTTTCGACATTCAGCCAGACCGTCCGGATATCAAAACCGATCCCGGTACTGCCTATTATAATGGATTGATCAGTGGATCCATTAAACCAATAAAAATTCCCAATGGCATTGGAGGATAAAACCAATGAATCAAGCGGGCATACAATCCGGTCTGCTCCCAGGGTCACAATGGGAGCCGGTGCTACACTTACTTCCATTTCCGTATGAGTATAATTGAACCCGTCAAAGATCTCCACTTTGTAGGTCGTATTAACAGTCGGAGAGACAGTGACGGCTGAAGTCGTATCATCCATGCCGGGAGGAACGGAACTCCAGTTGTAATGGTACACCTGGTTTCCGCCTGACGGGATGGCAAATAATTGGGTAGAATCGCCGAGGCAAATGAGGTTATCGGGAGTCGAAATAGTTACAGCCAGCGGCCCGCCGTTAACAACAACACTCACCGGATCGGGATCTGCCGACACGCAACCTGTGTTCAGGTCGGTAACTGTCAGCCAGAACTGGTTTGTGGAATGGAGTTTATAAGTTGTCGGGTTCTGCGCGGTCGGGTTTATCAGAGAATCGGCAGGCTCCCAGGAATAAGAATAGGTGCTTCCGCCCGGAATGGCTGATCCGTAAAGTTTGCCGATAGTACCATACCAGATCGTGTCGTTTTCTCCGGCCTCCGGGATCGGGAGGGCGTTCACATGTACGAGTACCTGGCCCTGAACAGAATTGTATCCGTCGTTGACCGTCACATGGTAAGTTGTGTTGACACTGGGTTGAACAACAGGATCAGGAATATCTGAGCTGAATCCCGGGGGATTTGAGGTCCACGTATATGTATAGTTCTCGGAGCCTCCGCCGGCATTGGCCGCCAGTTGCGAATATTCGCCCACACAAATTTCGGCTGGTGAAGCCATAGGGCCTACGTTCAACGGGCCACCGGTCACATATAGCATCATGGCATCCAGATCCTGGCAATTACCGGCAAGATCGGTTACGGTCAGTGTGAACTGCGTTGTCTGCTCCATCTGTAAGGTAGTGGGCGTCGGGCTGGCAGGATCAACAAGCAAAGCTGCCGGTTCCCAGCTATAGGTATATTCACCGGAGCCCTGGCTGGCCGATCCTTGCAGGGTTGTAGTTGTTCCGTACGGAATACTCTGATCTTGGCCCGCATGGCTTTCGGGACCGTCGACAAAAACCGTCACGCTATCGACGGTTAACGAATCACAAAGCGCCAGGCAGGTTACATAATATGTTGTCGTAATCAAAGGGCTCACCGTGATAAACGGTGTAGTATCGCCCGTGCTCCAGACAAAGTCGTAGGGCCCGAATCCAATAATGCTGTTGACACCGATATAGGCATCTGTGGCACAGTTTATTGTCGTATCAGGAGTCATGTTCAGATTGAGCTTATAATCCTGAAGCCCGATATTGATCGTATCATAATCAATCCCGCAAAGTGAAGAATTATAAACTATGCGGATATTCTCATTCCATTCGCTGATACCGTCGGCAATGGTTATTATATCTAAAGAAGCCTGCGTATACCCCTGCGGGAATAATAAAGAATCCGATATTTCTTCATAGTCAACCCCATTGACGGCCGACCCGGAAATCATCAGAGGCATGTAAAAATCAGCGTCGGGCTGGACCGACAGTTGAAAATCGATCGTCACATTATTGCAACCTTCAATGGCGAACTCAAATTCAGGCTCCGAATATTCCTCCTGGGAGGCAATGCCTACACTGGAGAAGCTGTTCTTTTCGAGGAAAACCCCGGAATCATAAGCATGATCGATACCATCGCCGATGGCCAGCTTGATATGGTATGTTTCACACGGAATGACATTCGCCCAGGCTACCAGGGGTTTGGTAAAGGCGTCGTACTGGACAAAATTCTGGGTATTATTGACGAAATACTGGCAATTATCGCACTCTTCCTGGCAATTATAGGGATTGCCGCAATTAACGGTGTTGATTGTCACTGGAATATTGGTAAGCGGGATTAAAGCAATATTTTTGCTGTTATTGGAATAGGGACCCGAGATCCCCGGTCCGCTTATAAAAAATCCGAAAGCGTCGTTAAACTGATCCACATATTCGTGGTACTCTTCCGATCCGAAACAATACTTAAAAGTAACGACTGTTGATTGAGGGATAAAATCAAATTCAAGTAAACACCTATCATTAATAGAGGTGCCGGAGAGCAGTACCAGATCGGGGTCACTGCCCTGTCCGGAGTTGGATCCCGCGCTCCCGCTGTTGTTGGGTCCCGGAGCCACCGTAACGGCCCCTGAAGTCAGGATTATTCCTTCCTCGATGCCGATATTTCCGGGTCCACCCCAGAATTTACCCCGCGAAATATTATTACCGGTGTAAACAATGTTGAAAGTTTCGACACCTCCCCCGATCAATATCTCCTGTACCATCTGCTCTGGAGTAATACTGCTGGAAACCTGCAGTACTTGTGCATTTGAGCCAAAAGGAATCAAAAATGTTGCCGGTAGCCATGCAAATACAAAAAGTCTGGACAAGTAGGTGTAAAGATTCGTCATGCTATTTAGGTATAAATAATTGATTTTATGTATAGTAATGAAACATCCCGCCCATAGCATGCAAATATAAATAAAAATAAATCAAAAATATATCAATGAAAATTAGCTGAATTACCGGGACTTTACGAAGGGCATCTCGCTAATTTGCAATATATTTGCATCAAAGCAGTTATTCAAAAATCATTAAAAAAAGAAAAAATAATTATTATGAAAGATATTAAAGACTATATCCGGGAAAATAAGGAAAGGTTTCTCGAGGAGTTATTCGGATTGATCCGAATCCCCTCTATCAGCAGTGAAGCGGCCAGGAAAGAAGATATGAACAGTGCCGCAGAATATTGGAAAAAGACGTTGCTCAAAGCAGGCATCGCGAAAGCGGAAATAATACCCACAGAAGGCAACCCGGTTGTTTATGGCGAACTGATCATCGATCCGGGTAAACCTACCGTGCTGGTGTATGCCCATTACGACGTTATGCCGGTGGATCCGGTAGAGTTGTGGAACTCGCCACCGTTTGAACCGGAAATCCGGGATGGAAAAATTTTTGCACGCGGCGCCGATGATGACAAAGGGCAGTCGTTCATGCAGGCTAAAGCTTTCGAATACCTGGTGAAATCGGGGACCTTGCCATGCAACGTCAAATTTATGATCGAAGGGGAGGAAGAGATCGGATCGGTCAACCTTGGCAAGTTTTGCGACGATTACAAAGAGATGCTGAAAGCAGATGTGATCCTGGTTTCCGACACCAGTATGATCGCTCCCGACATTCCTTCCATCACGAGCGGACTGCGGGGTTTGAGCTACATGGAGGTGGAAGTTACTGGACCCAATAAAGACCTTCACTCGGGCCTTTTCGGAGGTGCTGTAGCCAATCCGGCCAATATTCTTGTGGATATGATAGCCTCTCTGAAAGATAAAAACCAGAGGATCACCATCCCGGGATTCTACGATGATGTTGTGGAGATAAGTACGGAAGAGCGGCAAAAGATGGCCAGGGCCCCATTCAACCTGGAAAACTACAAAAAAGCCCTCGATATCGATGAAGTTTGCGGCGAAGCAGGTTTTACCACCCCGGAACGAACCGGTATCCGGCCAACTCTCGACATCAACGGGATCTGGGGCGGTTACACCGGCGAGGGTGCAAAAACGGTTATCCCTTCTAAAGCCTACGCGAAAATTTCTATGAGGCTCGTTCCTAACCAGGACCATCATAGGATCAGCAGGCTGTTTGAAGAGCACTTTAAGGCCATTGCCCCGCCTTATGTAAAAGTAAAAGTAACGGCGCTTCATGGCGGCCAGGGATATGTGTCGCCGACCGATATGCCGGCATATAAAGCAGCAGAAAAGGCCTATATGAAAACTTACAGCAAGCTCCCCGTGCCGGTTCGCAGCGGCGGAAGCATTCCGATCATCGCCACTTTCGAAGAAAAACTGGGAATTAAATCGATCCTGATGGGATTCGGACTGGAGGCCGACGCCATCCACTCTCCCAATGAGAATTTCCCATTACAGCAATTCTTTAACGGAATCGAAACGATCGTCTATTTTTACGGATACTTTGCTGAGGAATTCAAATAACCAG